>JAAGKN010000284.1_pt1 | contig 69143 bp, 60 predicted proteins | sample 6206371 | NCBI WGS metagenome assembly JAAGKN01 (sample SAMN11533720, study PRJNA540317) | gut metagenome | isolation source: fecal pellets from male and female animal of same cohort | host: Peromyscus leucopus | place: USA:CA | collected 2017
GAACGCCGAACGCCGAACGCCGAACTGACGAACACGTTCAACGTTCGGCCACAAACACCAACCTGACCAAGGCCAAAAAAGCAAAAAACGACGAATTTTACACCCAATACCACGATATAGAAAAAGAAATCCAAGCCTATTTGGATTTTAATCCCAATGTATTCCGCAACAAAACAGTTCTCCTGCCGTGCGACGACCCGGAATGGAGCAACTTTACCAAATACTTCGCCCAAAATTTTGAACGCTTCGGCCTTAAAAAACTTATTAGTACGAGTTATGCGGCAAACAGCAAAAATTTAAAATTTCCATATCAGCCGTCTTTATTTGAACAAAATTCCTCCCAGTTTGACGAAACCAAAACAGCCGTCAATGGCAAAATTTACATTTTGGATAAAGACACGAATAACAGCGGTAAAATTGATATTGAAGATTTACAATGGCAGTACCTTCAAGGCGACGGCGATTTTAGAAGCCACGAAGTACAAGCCCTGCGCGATGAGGCCGATTTTATTATTACAAACCCGCCGTTTTCGCTCTTTAGGGAGTTTTTGGCCTGGATAGTGGAAGCGGATAAAAAATTTGTCATTATCGGCAATATGAATGCCATCACATACAAAGAAGTTTTTCCGTTAATTGCCCAAAACAAAATATGGCTAGGGGCTACCGGTAACGGGAATGATATGGTTTTTGGCGTTCCTAAAGGAGCAGTGGTAGCAATAAAAGATAAAGAAAAAGCCGCCCGAATGGGATACACTGGGGATTATACCCGTTTAGGCAATTCTTGTTGGTTTGGAAACATAGAACACGGCAGACGCCACCAACCGCTTAAACTGATGACTATGGCGGAGAATCTCAAATTCAGCCGCCATAAAGAAATCCGCGAACGCGGCTATCAAAAATACGATAATTACGACGCTATTGAAGTCCCTTTCACGGACGCCATCCCCGCCGATTACAACGGCGTAATGGGCGTACCCATCAGTTTTTTAGACAAGTATTGCCCGGAACAGTTTGAAATTAAAGGGATTGACAGATACGTAGCCGACAACCCACATTTTGGAAAGAGGTTTACCATTAACGGAAGAGAAATTTTTGCCCGCATTTTACTTCGGAGGAAACAATTATGAAAACCCATTTAAAAACATATACAGTGGCCGAAATCTGCCAAGGCTTTGACTATAACGAGCTGGAGGGAAGAGGATTATTTGGTCTATCCGGCAGACTGACTATTCAGCCGGAATACCAGCGCAACTACATCTACGCGGACGGTAAAAAAGATGTGGCGGTGATAACGTCCCTTTTAAAGGGCTACCCGCTGGGATTGATTTACTTCAATAAACCTGCGCCGGAAAAACTGGAAGTGCTGGACGGACAGCAGCGCATTACCAGTTTCGGCCGTTTTGTAAAAAACAAATTCGCCATTTTTGACGATACCGCCACCCCCCATTATTTTGACAGCCTCCCCCAAGACCAACAAGCCAAAATTTTAAATACCCAAATTCTCGTCTACGAATGCGAAGGGACGGAGACCGAAATAAAAGAATGGTTCAAAACCATTAACATTGCCGGCGTACCCTTAAACGAACAGGAATTGCTAAACGCCGTCTATTCCGGCCCGTTTGTTACCAAGTGCAAGGAAGCATTTTCAAACTCCCAAAATGCGCATATCGCCAAATGGAGCGCCTTTATAAAAGGCTCCGCCAACCGGCAGGATTTTTTGGCCACGGCACTGGCCTGGGTCAGCCGGGGAAACGCGGGAGAGTATATGAGCTCCCACCGCTACGACGACAACATTCAAGAAATAAGCACCTATTTCAATACCGTCATTGATTGGGCGTCCAATCTCTTCCCTACTCTGCAAAAAGAAATGTGCGGGCTGGAATGGGGCCGCTTGTACGAAAACTATCACCAAAACGCCTATAACCCGCAGAAGCTGGACGAACAAATAAAAGAATTATACGCCGACCCGTACGTAAACAACCATAAAGGGGTTTTTGAATATGTGTTGGGAGGCGGCAAAGACTCCAAACTGTTAAACGTGCGTGTGTTTGACGAAGCCGTAAAACGCCGCGTATATACCCGCCAAACAAAAGCGGCCGAAACAAAAAATGTTTCCAACTGCCCGCTTTGCGCCTTGGAAAATAACGCCAACAAAAACCGTATTTGGAAACAAACGGAAATGGACGCAGACCACGTAACCGCCTGGAGCAAAAACGGCGCAACAGACGAAAAAAACTGCCAAATGCTGTGCAAACCCCATAACCGCGCCAAGGGAAACATTTGACACATCTCCCCCCAAATGTTATGATAGATATGTACTCGTAAAGAGCGGCTTGGCAACAAGCCGCTCTTTGCTTAAATAAGGCTCTGCCGAAAGGAGTAATTATGAGAGACCCTAAAACTATAGAACAAACCGTCGCCACCGCCCTAGAGGCAAGCGGCGTGGAGCTGGTGGACCTCGTCATCCAGAACCAAGGCAAGAAAAAACTTTTGCAATTTTTCGTTGATAAAGTCGGCGGTGTTACGCTGGACGACTGCGGCGAACTGACCGACAAAATCGATTCCGTTTTGGAAATGGAAAATTTAATCGACGGCGCGTACATCCTGGAAGTATCCTCCCCCGGCGTGCAGCGCGTACTTAAAAAACCGGCGCATTTTAAACAATTCCTCACCCAGCGCGTCAAAATCGTACTCAAAGTGCCCTTGGAAGGGCGCGGATTTTTCACCGGCGTCATCGCTTCCGCCGACGACGAAGGTTTTACGCTAGACGACGGCACCAACCAGTACCGCTTCGCCTACGACAACATCAAAAAAGCCAACTTGGACCCTGTCCTTGAATTTTAACCGGCTGCACCTAAAAGGAGAATAACAAAAATGGAAGGAACCGCCAAAGATTTAATCCTGGCCTTGGAAGGCCTCGAAAGAGAAAAAAACATCAAACGCGATGATATTTTGAAAACGATTGAAGACGCGCTTGTTTCCGCGCTTCGCAAAAACTTGGGCAAAACCGCCCAAATCAGCGCCAAAATTGACGTGGAAAACGGCTCCATTAAAGCCTTTCAAACATTAAACGTGGTAGAACTCGTCACCAACCCGGAAATGGAAATTTCCGTGGAAGACGCCAAAGCCCACCTCAAAAATCCCGCCGTGGGCGATGTGGTAACCAACACCTTGGAAGTGGACGATTTTTCCCGCATTGCGGCGCAAATAGCCAAACAGGTGCTCATTCAAAAAGTACGCGGTATTGAACGCGACAACTTTTATAAAGAATTTAAACCCCGCGAAGGCGAAGTAATCACCGGCTCCGTGCGCAGATTTTCGGACCGCGACATCATTGTCGACCTCGGCAAAGTGGAAGCTATTTTGCCCTACTGCGAACAAATCAAAAAAGAACGCTATGTAAACGGTTCGCGCGTAAAAGCCATCATCACCAAAGTGCTCAGCCAAAACGATTTGGCCAATATCGGCGACGATCCGGTTTTATCCCGCTATAAATCCGCCGCGTTCAAAATGGATAAAGGCCAGCGTGGGCCGTACGTTATTTTGTCCCGCGCCAACGGCAAATTTTTAGAAGAACTGTTTAAAGTGGAAGTGCCGGAAATTAACGAAGGCATTGTGGAAATTAAAAGCGTCCAGCGCGACCCCGGTTTCCGCGCCAAAGTAATGGTATCCAGCATTGACCATAAAATCGACCCGATTGGCACCTGCGTCGGCATGCGCGGCATCCGCATTCGCGCGGTCATGAATGAACTGTCCGGCGAACGCATTGACCTTATCAATTATTCCGACGATATTTCCACCGTTCTCATGAACGCCCTGGCCCCCGCCAAAGCGGACTTTGTAAAAATCGACAGCCTTTCCGAAAAACGCGCCACCGTCATCGTGCCCGATGACCAGCTGGCCATCGCCATCGGCAAAGACTGGCAGAACATCAAACTCGCCTCCAAACTTACCGGCTGGAATTTGGAAGTAAAGAGTGAGTCCCAAAAAGCCCAGGAAGGCAAAGAAGTCAGCGACGCCGTACAGGCCGAACTCGCTTCCGTAGAAGGCATCGGCCCCAAAATGGCGGAAGTATTGCAGAAATCCGGCTTTACGAGCGTAGAACAAATTGCGGGATTGGATGCAGAACACTTGTCCACCGTACAGGGCATTGGCGACAAAACGGCCGCCAAAATTATTGAAGGCGCTAAAAAATATATGGCGGAACACGCCGCCGCGGCGCAGGAGGAAGTGAATGACGACGAAGAAAACAACTAATACAGAAGAGGAATCCTCCGCCAAGAAAAAAACCGCCGCTAAAAAAACGACGACAGCCAAAACCGCCGCCGCTAAAAAACCGGCCGCCAAAAAAACGACCGCCGCTAAAAAGACGACGACGGCAAAAAAGCCCGCCGCCAAAAAAACGACCGCCGCTAAGCCTCGCAAAACTGCGGCAAAAGCCAAAGCGGAAGAAACGGAGCTAACCGCCCAGACTGCGGCCGAAGAAACCGTCCAAGCGGCTCCCGCGCCGGAAGCAAAACCCGAACCGAAAGCGGAAGAAGTAAAACCCGCTCCGGCCCCGCAGGCCGCGCCGGCACCTGAAGTGGAACAACCCGCGCCCGTCCAGCCCAAGCCGGAAGCAAAACCCGTTCAAACGCCCGCGCCGCAAGTGCGTGCGCCAGAAACCCGCCCCCAACAGGCGGCCCCGGTACAACCCGCACAACAGCCGCAAAAACAACAGGCTCCGGCTCATAATAGCCGTCCGCAAGGCGGGAATTTTGACCGCCACGGACACGCCAAACCCGTGCAGCCGCAAGCGCCTAAAAAAGACGAAAAACTCATTAAAATCGTCGGCCAGCCTACCGTCAAAGAACTGGCCGAAAAGATGAATATCAAAACCAACGATTTCATCAAAAAATTAATGATGATGGGTATTTTCGCCACGATTAACCAACGCCTTGAAAAAGACATGATTGAACTCATCGTGGACGAATGCGGTTTTAAAGTGGAAATGGCGGAAGAAGATTTAACGAAAGAAGCCGCCGCTTTAATGGAAACGCAGGACGATCCGGCCTCGTTGCAGCCCCGCAGCCCGGTTATCACCATTATGGGCCACGTGGACCACGGCAAAACAAGCCTTTTAGACGCGATTCGGAAATCCAACGTCGTCGCCGGAGAAGCGGGTGCTATCACCCAGCACATTGGTGCGTACCGAGTCAAAACGCCGCGCGGCATTTTAACATTCTTGGACACGCCCGGCCACGAAGCCTTTACCGCCATGCGCGCCCGCGGCGCACAAGCGACGGACATCGTGGTACTGGTGGTTTCAGCCACCGACGGTATTATGCCGCAGACCATTGAATCCATGGAACACGCCAAAGCCGCCGGAACGCCGATTATCGTGGCGGTTAACAAAATTGACCTCCCCGGCGCCAACGTAGACCGCGTGAAACAGGACCTTGCGGCCCGCGGCCTCGTACCGGAAGAATGGCAGGGCACCACGATTTTTGTGGAAATTTCCGCCAAGAAAAACATCAACATTGATAAACTACTGGAAATGATTGCCTTACAGGCCGAAATGATGGAACTGAAAGCCAACCCGGACAGACCCGGCGTAGGCGTCATTTTGGAAAGCAAACGCGACAACAAACGCGGCGTGGTTGCCACCGTACTCGTACAGAAAGGCACCATGAAAGTAGGCGATCCGTTTATCGTAGGCACTAACTACGGCCGCATCCGCGCGCTGATTGACGAAAACTCCCAGCGTTACCAAAAAATCGGCCCCAGCGTACCGGCTGAAATTTTGGGCATTAACGGCGAACCGCCTCAAGTGGGCGATACGCTCTATATTATGCCCAGCGAAAAAGAAGCCCGCTACGCCGCCGAAAAACGCAAACTGGCGCAGAAAGAGGATTCGCAGGCGCACCGCAAGCAAATGTCCCTCATGAGCCTGGGTAAAAATGACGAAAACGGCGCACGCGTCAAAAAGTTAAGCCTTATTTTAAAAGCCGACGTACAGGGCTCTATTGAAGCCATTAAAGACGCGCTCCTGCGTATCCCGTCCGACGAAGTGGAAGTGGATATCATCCTTTCCGCGCCTGGCAACGTCAATGAGTCCGATATTCTTTTGGCTAAAGCCAGCAACGCGGTAGTTATCGGCTTCCATGTAGACGTGGAAAACAAAGCTCAAACCGAAGCCGAACGCGAGGGCATCGAAATCCGCCGCTACACGATTATCTTTGAACTCTTGGAAGACATCAAAGCCGCTATGGAAGGGTTATTGGAACCCGACGTGGTGGAAACGGTCGTGGGTACGGCTACCATCAAAAAAGTAATGAAATTAAGCTCCGGTTTGATTTCCGGCTCTTTAGTGGACAGCGGTACGATTACGCGCGGTTTTGAAGTACGCATCAAACGCAACGGCGAAGAAGTGGGCCACGGCAAGATTGGCGGCCTGAAACGCTTCAAAGACGACGTAAAAGAAGTTGAAAAAGGATATGAATGCGGTATCCTAATTGAAGGCTTCAAAGGCGTTGCCGAAGGCGACGTAATTGAATGCTTCCGCAAAGACCATGTCACCAGACGTATTAAGATGTAATCTTAATCGTCTGACAGACCGCGAGAAGTTTAAGCATAAAGCCCTGCACACAAGTGCGGGGCTTTTTATGCACCTGCGGGTTGTCACCAGACGTATTAAGATGTAAGTTTAACTGATACGCTGAAAACCCCGAGGCTTATGCTGAGGGGTTTTCTTATGCCCAACTGCGAAGGGCATTCAAAGGCGTTGCCGAAGGCGACGTAATTGAATGCTTCCGCAAAGACCATGTCACCAGACGTATTAAGATGTAATCTTAATCGTCTGACAGACCGCGAGAAGTTTAGCATAAAGCCCTGCACGTAAGTGCGGGGCTTTTTATGCACCTTTCAATCGTCATCCCCGAAGGTCTCTGTCGGGGGATCTGTCGTTATTAAAAGGAGTTAGATTCCCGCCTGAACCCCTCGGGAATGACACCCATTTTATTATAAACACTTTCTTTTTCCCATTTTCCCCGCTGTCTTTTATAACTTTTTATAAAGTGCTATCATATAAATATGATTATTGATGACGAAAAACTGCAACGAACTTTGGAAAAAGCCAAGTCCCATACGGACGCCGAAGTGACGGATATTTTAAACAAAGCCAAAGAGCTTAAAGGCATCAGCCTTGAAGAAGCCGCCGTACTGTTAAATCTTACGGATAAAAAACTTTTGCAAGACCTTTTTAACACGGCCAAATACGTAAAAGAAGCCATTTATGGCAACCGCATCGTATTATTTGCCCCTTTATATATTTCCAACATCTGCACCAACGAATGCGTATACTGCGCATTCCGCCGCTCCAACACAGCGCTCAAACGCCACGCCAGCACGCAGGCGGAAATCCAGCAGGAAGTAACCGCTCTCTTACAGCAAGGCCATAAGCGTATTTTGATGGTAGCCGGGGAAGCCTATCCCGGCGGAGGCCTGCAATACGTTTATGACAGCATAAAAACCATTTACGATACGCGCTGGAACGGTCAAAACATCCGCCGCGTGAACGTCAACATCGCTCCGCTGACGGAACCCGAATTTGAAGAACTTAAAAAATGCAATATCGGTACATATCAACTGTTCCAGGAAACATACCATAAAAAAACCTACGAACAGCTCCACATTGCCGGAGCCAAGAAAGACTACCAGTTCCGCTTGGACGCGATGGACCGCGCCCTCCAGGCTGGCATTAACGACGTGGGCATCGGCCCGTTGCTGGGGCTGTACGATCACAAGTACGAAATCCTGGCCACCTTGGAACACTCCCGCTACTTGGACGAAACCTACGGAGTAGGACCGCACACCATTTCCATTCCGCGTATTGAACCGGCCGAAGGATCCGACTTCAGCCAGCACCCCAACGACGAGCTGACGGATGACGATTTTAAAAAGTGCGTCGCCGTCTTACGCCTGGCGGTACCGTATACAGGCATTATTTTAAGTACGCGCGAATCACCCGCCATGCGAAACGCCTGTTTGGAACTGGGCGTATCGCAAATTTCGGCCGCGTCGCGCGTTAATCCCGGCGGATATTCGTACGATAAAGAAAACGGCAGCCAATTCACGCTGACCGATGACCGCAGCTTGGCGGAAGTCATCAGCGCGGTAGTGGACGCCAAGCATATGCCGTCTTTCTGCACGGGCTGCTACCGGTTAGGCCGCGTGGGTAAAGACTTTATGGATATGGCCAAACCCGGCCTTATCAAAACCCATTGTCTGCCCAACGCCATGTTTACGTTTGCCGAATACTTGGAAGACTTTGCCCCTGCAGACTTAAAAACCAAAGGCTACGCTCTCATTGACAGCACCGCCAAAGAAGCGTTTGCCGAAGGCACGCCGATCCGCAAGATGATAGATGAAAACTTAAAAAACATCAAATCCGGCAAGCGGGATTTGTACTTTTAGTCCAACCGAAAAAAAAACCCGGCTCCGCTTTGGAACCGGGTTTTTTAGTTGCAATAAAACTTATAAAGAGGCGGAGGCGTTATAGCACCAATCTTTATTAGATGTAGAAGAAGCGGTGCAGGTAGCGCCGTTGCCAATGGATTTGCACGTAGTGGCCGAACCTACGCACTGGCGGGAGATATTGCCGTTGGCGTCAATCGCCAGCGTAATTTTATAACCCAAATCGCCCGTAGCGTTGGAACCGTTACTAATGCGTCTGGCCTCGGCGGCAAAGGTAGTTGCCGTAGCGGTAGCGGTGGCCGGGGTGGTAATCGTTACTTTAAAATTCTTCGTGCTTACCGTATTGGTAGACGCAGAAGTTACACCCGGAAGCTGCAAATCCAATACAGACAAATCACCCGTAAAGTTGCCGGTGCTCATTTGGTAAATCTGCTCGGCGGTAGCCAAATTGCCCATCAAGGTCTGGGCTTCCGTCGCGCGGGATTTTTCCACCGCTTTAGTATATTGCGGCAGCGCCACGGAGGACAAAATACCAATAATCAACACAACAACCAATAATTCGATTAAGGTAAAACCCTTTTTCATACGTAATCTCCTTTTATTAAAAAATAGGAAACGAACTCCTACTTTCACAGTATAAATATTTCAAAAAAAAAAAACAAGAGCCCTCCCCCGCAAAAAACCAAAATGCTATAATAAAAATATGATAGACAGAATTAAACGGTTGGAAACCCTTTTTTTAGAAGAAATCAACACGCTTATCACCAAAATGGCCGCCAACGGCGATTTTGGCGGTTTTGTGACGATTACGGCGGTGCGCTTATCAAAAGATTTAGCCAACGCCAAAGTGTTTTTCTCGGTGTTCGGCAGCCCGGAAGACCGTAAAAAAACGCAGGAAGCCCTGTCGCTTTTACGCAAAGAAATCGGCGCGCAGCTGCGCGGACGCCTGCACTTAAAACGTATCCCGTCCTTTACATTTGAATACGACGATACGCCCGAAAAAGCCTCCCGCGTGGAAGCCATTTTTCAAGTAATCGAAAAGGAACATGATAATGGAAAATAGAGAAGAAAGCCTGCGTGCCGTGTGGGATGCCATCCGCGCCGGAAACAAGTTTTTCATCGCCGGACATTTAAACCCGGACGGCGACTCTTTAGGCTGCACGCTGACGATGACTTCTCTGTTGGAACGCTTGGGCAAAACGGTGTACGCTTACGCCGCGCCCGCTGTCGGACATGATTTACAATTCCTGCCCGGACTGGAAAAAATCCATGTCGGCGTTCTGCCCCAAAACCCGGATTTTGACACCGTTATCCTGCTTGAATGTTCCGACCGTCAACGCGGCGGCGATTTGGAAAGCGTCTTAAAGCCCGCAAAAACCTTAATTAATATCGACCATCACCTGGTCAGCGACGCATACGGGCACGTAAATCATATTGATTCGAAAGCCTCCTCCACTGCGGAAATTATTTTCCAACTGTTTGAGGCCTCTGGCGAAGAAAATTTGCTTCCCACGCCGGCCGAGGCCACTTGTCTGTACACGGGACTGGTAACCGATACGGGGCGTTTTGTCCATTCCAACACCACCGCCGAAGCGCTGCGCGTAGCGTCGGCATTGGTCGCACTGGGGGCGGACGTAAACCAAATCAACCAAGTAATTTACTTTACCAAATCTTACATTGAGCTAAAGTTGCTGGGCCGCGCGCTTGAAAAAATGGAAATGCGTTTTGACAACAAATACAGCCAAATTATTTTAACCCGGCGCGATTTTGAAACATTCGGCGCTACCCCGGCCCAAACGCAAGGCATCGTCAGCCAGCCTACCATGATCCCGGGCGTGGAAGTTTCCGCCTTAATTAAAGAAGAACCGGATAAAGTTTCCGTCAACCTCCGCTCCCGCGGAAGCGCGGACGTAAGCCGCATCGCCCAGCTGTTCGGCGGCGGCGGACACGCGCGCGCGGCCGGATTTAAAGTAACGGATAAAACCGTAACTGAAGTGGCAGACGCGCTGGCCGAAGTGGTGAATGATGCCGTCAAAAACCTGCACTGATCCCGTCAAAAGCGGCCTCTTGCTTATTAATAAGCCGAAGGATTTTTCTTCGCATGACATTATCGCCATTTGCCGCCGGGAACTAAAAACAAAAAAAATCGGCCACAGCGGCACCTTGGACCCTATGGCGACGGGCCTGCTTATTTTGCTTGTCGGCCGTGAGGCCACCAAACAGCAAGACCGTTTTTTAAAAATGGAAAAAGTTTATTCGGCCACGCTAACACTGGGAGAGGAAACCGATACGTGGGACGCTTACGGCGACACGGTACACTCTGCGCCGGTTCCCCCTCTCTCGCAAGAGCAGTTGGACGAAGCAGTAAAAAAACTTTCCGGCACTATTTTACAGCCCATTCCATTTTTCAGCGCAAAAAAAATCAATGGCGACCATATGTACGAACTCGCCCGCAAAGGCGCGGAAATGGAACGCAAATACAATAACGTAACGGTAGAATGGCTTCAAGCGGAACTTATTTCCCCCACTCAAATAGCGTTTACCGTGCGCTGTTCGTGCGGAACGTATGTGCGCTCGCTTGGATACATGCTTGCGCGGGAACTGGACACAGCAGGCCATTTAACCGCTTTAAAACGCGAACAAATCGGCCCGTTTAACCTGGCAAACGCATTTGACGGAAATTTACTGAAAGGAATCGGCGCGGAATTATATTCCTGCGTCCAAACGGCGGAGCTATGAAAAAAGCAAAACATTTTATTACGGTGGGTACGTTTGACGGCCTGCACAACGGCCACCGCGCCCTGTTTGGCAAGCTGGAAATGCTGGCCGCCCAGCACCGCTTAAAACCGCTTGCGCTGTATTTCCCTCTTCCGCCCAAAACATTGCTTTCCGAACACCCGGAAATGACGGTGCTGACCCTGCCGGATGAAAAAAAGTTTTTGTTTAAAAAAGAAGACATTCCCGCCCAAGCGTTAGATTTTTCCGCCTGCCGCAATTTATCGCCCGAACAATTTTTTGATATACTATGCAACCAATATCATATGGGCGGCTTTTTAGCCGGCCCGGATTTTGCCTTTGGCAAAGACCGCCAAGGCAGTGTGGATTTTCTGCGCGGACAATGTGCGAAACAGGGCCTGCCGTTTGACGTGGCGGAATTTTCGGTCGCCGGCGGTGAAAAAATTTCTTCTTCGCTTATCCGAAAAACGCTTGCGCAAGGGGATATCATCCTTGCCAACGAACTCTTGGGCCGGCCGTATGAACTGACGGGCCGCGTAATTAAAGGGCACCAACTGGGGCGAAAACTGGGCTTTCCCACCGCCAATTTGGATACGGGTATTTATAAAATTTTGCCGCTTGGCGTTTTTGCCGTAAAAGTGCGTGTGGGCCGCAAAATTTACGACGGTTTCTGCAACATCGGTTTCCGTCCGACGGTAAACCCCATTCACGCCAAACTGCCGCTTGTAGAAGTAAACATTTTTAATTTTAAACAAAGCATCTACGGCCGGAAAATAACCATTTGGTTCGTACAAAAACTGCGCGACGAAATGAAATTCAACGGCTTGGACAATTTAGTCAAACAGCTTACCACCGACCGGGATTTAGCCCGCGCCGCATTAAAAGGCTTTACTTTTCCGCTTTAATTGAAACAAATTTAACAGCCGGGCTAAAAGAGATATCTAGTAACATTATTCCCGAATGATGTAACAAAAGACATACGGAACGAAAAAATTTTTCGTTCCGTATGCGCAAATCGTCAGTTAACAACAGCCGTTACTCCTCTTCTTCGTTATAGTTGCGTACAAAGAAGATAATATACGCCAGCCACGTCGCTCCAAAGAAAATTAAAAAGCAGTACGAAAACCACCACATCTTATTAACAGGATTATAATCCGTCAGTAAAGACTCCACAAACAACATCCCCAGCACCACCGTTAAATACCCCCACACAAACAGCGCGAGCAGTTTTAACAGCGAATCAAACGTGCCGACAATCAACCCCTTTTCGGCGTACGGTCTTTTAATAAACGCGATTAATTTTTGCATACAGTTATTTTATTCTCCCTGGGAAAGTTTGTCAAACTACGGCTGCATGGCCGGATCCGTGGCGTTATAACCAAAGGTTGGGTCATCCAGTAAATTATCGTCTAAAAATCCGTCTGGGGCCGCGCCTCCGGCATTACCATATTGCTGGGCAAGCGGATCATTTTCCAGTTGCTGCGCCTGCTGTAAGTCAGCCTCCGGTGTACCGACGGAATAGGCCTGCGCCACGGGTTCGCTTTCCGGCATTTGAGCAGGTTCCTTCATAAAACATTTGGGTTTATTCTTACGGGCGGCTAATTGCGCTTTGGACATTTCCGGCTCCTGCTCCGCAAGCACGGAAGGCGTGCGCAGCGGCGCTTTAGCGGTAGCGGCCTTTTTGGCGGCCTCTGCCTGGGCTTTTTCCCACGCTTCTTTTTCGGCCTGTTCCAACGCCAAGCGTTCCTGCTCGGAAAGCGTATCGTTGGTAAAAGCCGGGAACTTGCGCGTACCCACATAATCCTGCGATACGGCTACGCCGTCTTTATCAAAAAATTTCTGTCTGTAGCGGGCATCTTGCGCGGCCGCGTTTTGCGGGGCCTCACCGGATACTCCGTAATATACCAACTCCGGCCCGGCGGGAAGCGGCGGCTCCGCTTCCGGCGTAAGGCAATAGGCCGCGCGTTCAAGCGTCGTAGCATCCTGATGCTTATCTACGCGCGTTTCACACGTGGACGCACAAAAAGCCGGCAAAGCGGCTGATAAAAACAAAGTGAAAAGGATGAAAGTTTTTTTCATAAAATCTCCCTACTATAATCATAATACATTTTACGCTTTTTTGCACGCGCAAACGCCCGGTTTAAACCATACATTTTAAGCCGCACCAAAGCGCGGCCAAACCAATTACTATAGATAATAACAAATATAAAAAGGCTTCCCCTGTTTTACCGGAACCGGCCAGCTGCACGAAATCAAGCAAATAGGTGGAAAAAGTAGTAAATCCGCCTAAAAGGCCCGTCATCATAAACAGTTTTATTTCCGGCGTGAAATTTTGCCGCTGAAAAAATGTATAAGCCGCACCAATCAAAAACGCACCAGCCACATTTACGGCAAATATTCCCCAAGGGCCCGGCACAAAACGCACGGTCAGCCAACGAAGCGAAGCCCCAGCTCCGCCCCCTAAAAATACGCCTAAAAAAGAATACATATTCCTCCTATTATATACGCGGGCGTTTTCCAGCCAATAAAAAACCCTCCGTCAGGAGGGTTAAAAAATGTCACCGGGTGGGCTCGAACCACCGACCTAGCGCTTATGAAACGCTCGCTCTAACCAACTGAGCTACGGTGACGTAAATCTTATATATCTATTATAACAAAACAACAAAATAAAACGCAAGAAATTTTTTTCTTCGTCGGTAAACGGCCTAGTCAATCATCGAATAAATATTTAACGAAGCCGGAATTTTAGCGTTTTGGGCGGTGTCAAAATCCTGCTTGGCTAATTCTTCTTTACCCAAGCGCACGTAGGCCGCGCCGCGCGCATTGTAAACGTCCGCCGCCGGCCGCAAGTTAATAACGGAAGTATAATCCGTCACCGCCTCATTATAACGGCCCAGCATAAAATAAACACCTGCGCGGGAAAAGAAAATTTCCGGCTTGCCCGGTTTTAACGCAAGGGCGGAATTAAGCACATTTAACGCTTCTTCAAAGTGGCCTTTAGCGGCCAACACGCTGCCATAGGCGGTATAAGCATCCGCCTGGTAAGGGTTTTTATCAAGCACAAATTTAAAATCGGCTTCGGCCAAATCGTAATTCCCCTGGAAAAAATGTACCGCTCCGCGCGAAGCGTACGCTTCCAAATTATCGGGGTTTAAAGCCACGGCGCGGTTATAGGATTCCAAAGCCCGGACGGGACTGCCATCTTTAAAATAACCGTCTCCCCGCAGTAAATACTCGGAAGATGTTGGCAGCCCCGCACATGCCGCCAATAAACACGCGGAAAAAACAACAAAAAAGATTCGTTTCATATCATTCTCCTTGCGTAAGGTCCTACAAATTATACAACAAAAGGCCTAAATTTTTCTAGGTATAAATAGCGCACGAAATAGGCCTAAAGGCCCTGTTTTTCCCCCCTTTAAAGCGATATAGTATATATGTAGAACGAATTTAAATTTTATCCCATACCGCTGTAGTCCCAAACCCTGCTACAGCGGTTCCCTTTTTTATATAAATCACTTTTGGCTTTTTATCCGCTCAAATGCTACAATAAGCGTATGACGAAACCACGAATTACCCTTTTTATCATCGCCCATAATGAAGAACACAACATTGCTAAATGCATCTTGAGCGCGAAAAACTTGGTAAGCGAAGTGATTGTGGTGGACTCACTGTCCACCGACAAAACGGCGCTTATCTGCCGGGATCTGCAGGCGCAAGTATTTGAACGCGCGTTTGACGGGTTTACCAACCAAAAGAATTTTGCCCTGTCTAAAGTATCGAGCGAGTGGGCCCTTAATTTGGATGCGGATGAACGGCTTTCCCCCCAACTGGCGGAAGAAATCGCACGCGTTACGGAAAACACTTCCTTCGACGGTTTTGAAATTCCTTTCTGCAATTATTTTTTAGGCAAAAAAATGCGTTTTAGCGGCTTAAATAAAGAGGTAAAACTGCGCCTCGTCCGCACCCAAAAAGCCGTTTACGAAGGCGGCCTTGTGCACGAGGGCATCAAACTGGACGGTAAAACCGGCCGCTTAAAATACCCTATCAACCATTATTCATACGATTCCATTGAAACGTATTTCCGTAAATTTAATAAATATACTTCGTTGGCGGCCAAGCAAATGTACACAAACGGCAAGCGTTTTTCACTCTTTCGCGCCGTATTTGCGCTGCCGTTTGAATTTGCAAAACGCTACCTGTTAAAACTGGGCGTACTAGACGGTATGCGCGGGCTGATGTGGGCATCGTTTTCTACGTTTTACGTATTTGTAAAATACACAAAATTATGGCATATGGAGCAGGAGAACAAAAAATGATTTTTGCCGGCGCCGCACTTTTAGCCGTTTTCCTGCTTTTTGTTATATTTCCCAATTTGCGCAAAACTTGGTATTTGCCCAAACGCAGCGGTTTTGTGGCTTTGATGTATCATCACATCGGCCCTGCGGAACCGGACAACAAACAAGCGCCGTTTACCATATCGCCCGATATGCTGGAACAACACTTGCTGTTCTTAAAAGAAAAAGGATATACGCCCGTTTCCTTAAAAGATTTACAGACCGGCACCCCCGTCAAAAAACCCGTTATGCTGACGTTTGACGACGGCCACGCCGATAATTACGACAATCTTTTCCCTTTGTTACAAAAATACCAGGTCCCCGCCGTTATTTTTTTAATTACGGATAAAGTAGGCACCGAGGGCTATTTAACATGGGAACAGATCCGTCAAATGCTGGAAAGCGGCCTTGTGGAATTTGGCTCACACACCTGTTCGCACCGCCGCCTGCGCAGCCTGCCGGATGAAGAAATAGCGCGGGAACTTACCCGCAGCAAACAACTTTTAGAAGAAAAACTAGGCCGCCCCGTTACGGCGTTTTGTTATCCGTTTGGCGCCGGCGGTTTTGATAAGCGCGTCCGTACGCAGGTATTTAAAGCGGGCTATAAGTTCGACTTCAGCACCAAAAAAGGCGTTAACCCCTGGCCTTGGAAAGGAAAAAGCACGCTGCGCCGCGCGTTTCCGCGCGGGGGCGAAACGCTGTTCGACTATTACCTCCAACTGACCAGAGGGCAAAGCAAACTCTAACTTATCAGGCATACTACATTACTTATGAAAACAACTCGCATCTCTCTTTTTATTATCGCCAAAAACGAAGAAAAAAATATCGCCCGCTGTATTTTAAGCGCAAAACCAATCGTACACGAAATTGTAGTAGTAAACAGCCAGTCAACGGACAAAACAGCCCTTATCTGCAAAGATTTGGGCGCCGCTGTGTATGACCGAGCATTTGACGGTTTCACCGCGCAGAAAAATTTTGCGCTTTCTAAAGTAACGTCCGAATGGGCGCTTTCGCTGGATGCGGATGAAACGCTTACGCCCGACCTGGCGGCAGAAATCCAACAAGCTGTACAAAATCCTCTTATTGACGGTTACGAACTCACCCGCGCAAACGATTTTTTAGGCAAGCGAATGCGCCACAGCGGGATGAAAAACGAACATATTTTGCGCCTGGTTCGCGCTAAAAAAGCGGAATTTCGCGGCGGACTGGTGCACGAAAAGTTACATGTAAACGGTAAAACGGCGCGACTTAAAAATGTATTTATTCATCATCCGTACGACAGCATTGAATCGTATTTTGAAAAATTCAACCGCTACACCACCCTGGCCGCCCAAACAATGTTTGAAAAGGGCAAAAAAGTATGTTTTCCGCTGGTGCTTGCCACCATACCGTTTGAATTTGCGCGCCGCTACCTGCTTAAAGCCGGCTTTTTAGACGGAATGCGCGGGTTTATTTGGGCGGCGTTTTCGTGTTTTTACGTATTTGTGAAATACATGAAATTATGGTACTTGTGGGAAACTAAATGATCATGATTACCCTGTCTGCCGCCGGTTTTTTGGCGGCGTGGGCCATTTACGCATGTTTCCGCCGCGCGCCCCGCGCTTTGGTGGTGCTAACGTACGAAAAAACAGGCAGTAAATTCCCCTCCCCCCGCTTGAAAAAATCTTGGACGAAAACCGCCCGTCTGGAACGCACGCTTCAAACACTTTCCCGGCGAGGTTTTAAAACCGTTCTGCCTGGGGATTTATCCAAAGGCCGCCTGCCCGCTAAACCAGTAATGCTTGCTTTTATGGGCGGGTACCAATCTTTTTATACCGACGTTTTCCCCCTGTTAAAAAAATACGGAACAAAAGCCTGCGTATTTTTGGCGCAAGAATATATCGGCTCCTACAACGCCTGGCAAAACCCGTACGAAGAACCGTGGCAAAACATGCTGACGGAAGCAGAAATTAAAACCTTAAAAGACAGCGGCCTTGTACAGTTTGGCGCGCTTGATTTAAAAGCGAGGGACCTAACAGCCCTTCCGCCAGAGGAGGCTTCTTTTGGTCTGGCGGAAAACATTTTCCGCCTAAAAAAACAACTGGGGATAGAAGTACACGCCGCCGCCTTTTGGCCCGCCGCTAATTGGAACGACAGCGCTTTACCCTCTTTTAAACAAGAATTAAACGGCCTTGCCCTATTAACCCCTAAACGCGGGCGAAACGAACCCAAAAAGAAAACCAAACCTTTAAAAACCCTCCGCGGCGATACATGGCGCGCGGCGTGGGCCTTGTGGCAAAGGCGCTAAACCTCTTTTTAACATACAAAAACGCCCGGAGATACGTTCCGGGCGTTTTTTCTGTACGATAAAACAATTATTTGGCGTTTTTGATTTTGGAAAACTTGGGGTACAGAACGTCAGTAAATTTATTCATTTCCGAGTCCCCTCCCAAAATCTTCAAATTGACGGACAAAACATATACGTCCTGCGTTAAAATATCGCGCCAGTTGTCCGGGAATTTAACAAAATCTTTAAACGTGGTGATAATGGGCAGACCTGCGCGGGTATCTTCAAATGTACGCAAGTGCTCTTCGGTATAGAACTGATGATCCGGGAAACGCCACTTTTGTTTCAGTTCCAATCCCAGTTTTTCAAGCGTGGCTTCAAATGTTTCCGGGTGGCCCAAAGCGGAAAAACACACGGCGGGGCCTTTAATGTCTTTTAAATCCACTTTTTTGGAATGACAAATGTCAAAATAATACTCGGGCTCATGCACGCTTTCCAAAATTTCCACACAGTCGTTATATTCGCGCACGGTGTCTTTTACGTCTTCCAGCTGGCGGCGGGATACTTGGTCGCAGTGCGTCAGCACCACAAGCGACGCGCGTTTTAACGCGGTAAGCGGTTCGCGCAGTACGCCATAAGGCAGCAGCGATTTATTGCCAAACGGGTTTTTAGCGTCCACCAGCACGACATTGGCATCCCGGTTCAGGCGGTGATGCTGGAATCCGTCATCCAGCAAAATAATTTGGCTTTTAAAACGCCGCAAGGCTTCGGTGGCGGCTTCGGCGCGGTTCTCCGAAATAACGACGGGTACTTTATATTGGCTCAACACGCGGCTCATCATAAAAGGTTCATCCCCGGCCAGCCGCCAGTCGGCGTCCGGGTTGTCAAACAGTACGACGGGGCCCTCCGCTTTTTGCTGACGTTTGTATCCGCGCGAAACAATCGCCACGCGCACACCTTCTTTGGCAAGCGTAGTCGCCGCCAATAAAACGGCCGTGGTTTTACCCGTGCCTCCCGCCGTAATGTTGCCAATGCACACCACGCGGGAATTGACGGTTTTGGCGGTTTTCCAGCCGTTTTCGTACGCGGCCAGGTTCAGCTTGACCCCCAAGCCGTACAGGGCGGAAGCGGTTTTTAATACGGCGCGCCCCAAAATATTTTGTTCCAAATCTTCTTTTAATTGTAATAAATCCATAAAACGGTCCTTAAAAATAAGTTTTAGATATTTTACCATTTCCGGGCTTGGCCCGCAGACGAAAATTAGTATAATGGGAATATGGCAAACACCCGTTTTCAAAAAACTCCGCTTCATTATATACAATACCTCGCACTCAAAGTTTTTTGCGTGCTTTTCCGCTTAATTCCGTACCGCCTGGCCGTGGCTATCGGCCGCACCTCTACAGGGGCGGTGCGCTTTGTAATGCCCAAACGTTTTGAACGATCCGTGCAGGACATTCAAAAAGCGTTCCCTGAAAAATCACCCGAAGAATGCCGCCAAATCGCCCTGGAATCCTGGCGTAACATGGGGGCCATTTTCGCCGAATTTATTAAACTTACCGGAATGAAACCGGAAGAATTTAAAAAGCACAGCCGCATTATCGGCGCGGAAAAAATGTTAAACGCGCAAAACAATACGGGCGGCATTATCCACATCGGCCACTTTACCAACTGGGAAGCCTTTGGCCTGGCGGGCGCGGTGTACGGGGTGGACAAAGCCGTGCTGGCCCAGCGCGTGGACAACCCCTATATTGATGAAGAAACCAACCGTCTGCGTAATATTTTTACGGGACGCACTTTTTACAGCAACCATGAAGACAAACCCTTTTTCGCCTGTATGCGCTGGCTGAAAAAGAAAAAAATGCTCGGCATTTTATTCGACCAAAATACCGTTTCGGGCGAAATGTGGATTCCGTTTATGGGCCGCACGGCGGCGTTTTCACCGATTACGGCGCTCTTGGCAATCAAAATGCAGGTACCCGTTTTCCCGGTACGCGTGTGGAGAGAGGACGGAGCCGTCGTGTCCGAAGTGATGGACCCGGTTTATCCGCCTGCTGAATACAGCATGGATAACGTCCGCGCGTTTACCAAAAAACTTGTTAGCTATTACGAAGACTGGCTCCGCGCCAATCCGTCCTCCTGGCTGTGGGCGCACAACCGCTGGAAACGCGAAGCTGAAGGCAACGCTTATCTGGAAAAACACCCGGAGGAACGCGTATGACCACAAAAATAAAAGCTGTATTTTTCGACCGGGACGGCACCCTCATCCACGAAAAACCCGGCACTTACTTAAGCGATCCTGCCAAAGTCCGCCCCTACAAAAGCGTCGCGGCCGCTTTGGCCTTACTTAAAAAAGCGGGTTACAAATTTTTTATCGTATCCAACCAGTCCGGCATTGGGCGCGGGTATTTTACCGAAAAAGAAGTAAACGCCGTCAACGCGCGCATGCTCAAACTATTGGCGCCCGCCAAAATAGAAGAAGTTGTATTCTGCCCGCACTCGCCGGACCAACCATGCAACTGCCGCAAACCCGCGCCGGAACTGGGCCTGCGTCTTATCAAAAAATACGGAATAGACCCCAAGCAATCTTACATGGTGGGCGACAAAAAGGCCGACGTAGAATTCGGCCTAGCCATTGGGTTTACCCCCATTTTAGTTACTACCGCCAACGGCAAAAACCATTTGAAAAAATATCCCGCCATGCGCCCCGCAAAAGCGGCATCCAACCTGCTTAACGCCGCACGCTTTATTTTAAAATACGCGGAGCGGACGCATGAAAAATAACTTGGCGGTGCTGTTTTTAACGTGCTGCTTGTCGGCATGCGCATCCAAACCCGTGCAAAAAACGGAATGTTACGCGTTCCCGCCCGAAACAATTTCCGCCGAAAAAACGGACGAAACCCTTCCGCCGAAACAGATGGAAGACCTTACGGCGCAAACGCCATCAGCCGTCCAACCCCTTGAACCTGTTTTACCCAAATCTCCGCAAACGCAAGAACCGGAAAAAGAAGAATGCGAGCTGGAAACACCTACTCCACCGGAAGAAATTTCCCCCTCCAAACGGATTGCCGCCCTGCGCCAAACCCAAACGCTTGCCAACCCAACGCCGGACGCCCCTTCTTTTGAAAACGAAGAAACTATCCCGCTTGAAGGCCGCCGCTTAAGCCCCTTTGCCTATGAACCCGTTTTACCAACCGCCAAAGGAACCGCTCCCTGGGCTGGAGAAGAACTAAAATACGGACTGTATTATTCTTTTGTAAAAGCAGGAACGGCCTATATTAAAACGCGCGGAATAAGCGAAATAAACGGACGGGAGACCTACGTCATTCAAACCACGGCGTTTTCAGCCCCGGTGATTGACCCGTTTTTTAAAGTGCGCGACGTTAATTATTCCTGGCTGGATGCGGAAAACTTTTACTCGCTCGGCTACGCGCAAAGCGTGCGCGAAGGCAACTACAAGCGCGATGAATGGCTGGCCTTTGATTATAATACAAACGCCTACTACGGCGAACTTCAAAAAAAGGAAGAACCGCGCGTTATTTCCGGCCCGTTAAATGAGCCGGTGCTGGATATGCTGACTTCCCTTTACTTCGTACGAGCGCAAGAGCTTACCCCCGGCAAAGATATCGTGTTCGATATTGTCAACCGCGAAAAACAATACCCCCTCATCGTAAAAGTATTAAAAAAAGAAGCGGTAAAAACCGCCGCGGGCAAATTTAACTGTATTGTAGTGGAACCCCAGTTTAGGGGAGAAGGAATTTTTGTAAGCAAAGGCAAAAGTCTGCAGGTTTGGCTGACGGACGACGAATACAAAATGCCCGTTAAAATGAAAACGGAAGTGTTCATCGGCAGCGTATCGGCGGAACTACTGGAATACAAACGAAATTAAATATATAATGAAGAAATAAACCAAACGGGAGAGCTCAACCATGCAAGCAACTACCAAGCGTTTGAAAGAAATTTTAAACAATTTTGAAGGGAAAGAAATTATCGTCGTGGGCGATATCATGCTGGACCATTTTATTAAAGGTTCCGTAAGCCGCATTTCGCCGGAAGCCCCGGTGCCGGTAGTAGACGTGAAAAAAGAATTTTTTGTGGCCGGCGGCGCGGGCAACGTGGCCGTAAACCTGGCCGCGCTGGGGGCCAAGCCCGTTATGGTCTCCGTCGTCGGGCAAGATTTGGGCGGCGAAATGTTAAAAGGTTTCTTACGCGAAAAAAACGTCAACATCTACGGCGTAGCCGAAGACCCGGACCGCCCCACCACCCAAAAAATCCGCGTCATGGCGGACCAACAGCAAATCGTCCGTTTTGACCGCGAAAGCAAAAAAGTAATTTCCCCCTCTGTGGCGACTACCTGTATGAAAAGTTTTGAACTGGCCGTTAAAACCGCCAAAGGCGTTATTTTGTCCGACTACGGCAAAGGAATGCTTTCGGACCATAACATTCAAACGATTATTGACACCTGCCGCAAACACAACATTCCCGTATGCGTGGACCCGAAAATAGACAACTTTAAAAAATATAAAAACATCACCTGCATGACCCCCAACACAAAAGAAGCGTGGGAAGGGGCAGGCGAATCCCCCAAAGCGGGCGAAGAAGCCATTTTGGCCTTGGGCGAAAAGATTTTACACATGCTGGACGCCGAATCCATTTTAATCACCCGCAGTGCAGACGGGATGACGCTGTTTGAAAAAGACAAAAAAGACCCGTACACCGTCCATGCCACGGCGCGCGAAGTGTACGACGTTACCGGCGCGGGAGACACGGTTATTTCCGTATTAACGCTGGCCCTGGCGGCGGGAGCAACGCTGCGAGAAGCGTCCGTCATCGCCAACTACGCGGCCGGAATCGTAGTGGAAAAATCCGGCACCGCCACCACTACGCGCGAAGAAATCGCGGGAGTTTTACCCCAATGAGCGACTTTTTAATCGCCGTTCCGGCGCGGTTTGGTTCTTCGCGCCTGCCCGGTAAAATTTTAAAAAACCTCTGCGGCAAGCCCGTCATCCAACACGTGTACGAAGCGTGCTTAAAAACAGGCTTGGGAGACGTGATTATCGCCACAGAATCGCCCTTGGTACAGGAAGCGGCGGCCAAATTCGGCGCACAAGCCATTTTGACGAGCGCAGCCTGCCAAAGCGGCACGGACCGCATTTTCGAAGCATCCCGCGGCAGAAACGAAAAATTTATCATTAATGTTCAGGGCGACGAGCCGTTCATCCGCCCGGAAACCATTGTAAAAGTGGCCCGGTTATTGGAGGAAGATCCGTCCTGCGACATTGCCACCGCCGTTACGGCTACGTTAGATGACGCCAAAATCGATAACCCCAACTGCGTTAAAGCCGTGCTTGCCAAAGACGGACGCGCGCTGTATTTTTCACGCTCGCGCGTGCCCTTTAAGCGGGAATTAACCGAAGAAAACAAAACCGTCCCCTACTGGCACCACTGCGGCATTTACGGATATAAAAAAGAAGCGTTGGAACGCTTTGTATCCCTGCCGCAAAGCCCGCTTGAAAAGTTGGAAAAGCTGGAACAGCTCCGCGCGCTGGAAGACGGCATGAAAATAAAGTGCACGGAAATTGAACCCGGCGGCCCGGCCATCGACACCGAGGCTGATTTAAAAGCGGCCGAAGAATACTTTAAAACGCACTTTACGAAGTAAAGCGAACTCCCGCCCCGGCGGGAGTTCCTCTTTTTATTTGATTTTAATTTATTATAAGGAGCACTCACCATGTCTAAATTCATCATTATCACGGGCGGCGTCGTCAGTTCGCTGGGAAAAGGGATTTCCGGCGCGAGCATCGGCAAACTTTTACAACTAAACGGTCTGCGCGTCAACATGATTAAATGCGACCCGTACATCAACGTCGACCCCGGCACCATGAGCCCCTACCAGCACGGTGAGGTGTTCGTTACCACGGACGGCGCGGAGGCCGACCTTGATTTAGGCCACTACGAACGCTTTTTAGACGTCAACATGACCCGCGCCAACACCAATACCGCCGGCAACATCTACCAAACCGTTATCGACAAAGAACGCCGCGGCGAATACCTGGGCGCGACGGTGCAGGTCATTCCCCACATCACCAACGAAATCAAAAAACGCTTTACCGCATTTGAAAACGACACGGACGTATCCATTATCGAAATAGGCGGTACGGTGGGCGATATTGAATCCTTGCCGTTTTTGGAAGCCGCCCGCCAGCTGCGCCTGGAAAAAGGCCCGCAGAATGTTATTTGCGTGCACGTTACGTTAATCCCATATATTGCGGTAGCGCAGGAGCTGAAAACAAAACCCACCCAGCACTCCGTCAATAAACTGCGCGAAGTGGGCATCGAACCCAGTATGCTGATCTGCCGCACGGAGCAGCCGTTATCCCAGCATTTAAAAGAAAAATTATCTTTATTTTGCAGCGTACCCGCCAAAGCGGTGATTGAATGCGCCGACGCAAAATCCATTTACCACGTGCCGGAAATGTTCTATAAGCAGGATGTGGACAAACAGATTATTGCACTGTTAAATTTAAAACCCAGCCAGGATGTGGATCCGAAATGGTTTGAGTTTTTTGATAAAGCGATGACGCCCTCCAAATCCGTTAAAATTGCGGTGGCGGGTAAATACGCCGAATTCCAGGAAGCGTATAAATCTATTCACGAAGCCTTACGCCATGCGGGTATGAATAACGACGCTAAAGTGGAAGTAGTCTACATTAACACCGAAAAAGATGACGTGGAACACATGCTGCCCGGCGTGGACGGCATTTTAATTCCAGGCGGATTTGGCAACCGTGGAATTGAAGGTAAAATCGCCACCGTTAAATATGCGCGCGAAAACAAAATCCCGTTTTTAGGGATTTGCCTGGGGATGCAGTGTACAGTGATTGAAACGGCGCGCAACCTGTGCGGCCTGCACGACGCCAACTCTACCGAATTTGACCCAACTACCAAAGACCCGGTGGTGGATTTAACGCCCCAGCAAAAAAACGTCGTCTACAAAGGCGGAACGATGCGCCTGGGCAACTACACGGCGGATTTGGAAGAAGGCTCCCTCGCACGGCGGTTATACGGCAAAGACCAAATTGTGGAACGCCACCGCCACCGCTACGAATTTAACCCCGCCTACGTAAAACAGCTGCGTGACGCGGGACTCAAAGTAACGGGCTGGCATGAAGGCGTTCTGCCCGAAATTGTAGAACGTGAAGACCACCCGTACTTTATCGCCGGGCAGTTCCACCCGGAATTTGGCTCCCGCCCCATGCGCCCGCACCCGCTGTTTGACGGGCTCATCAAAGCCAGTTTAAAGAAAAAAGAAGGGAAATAGGCCTAATTAAAATCCCTCCCCAGTTACGGGGAGGGATTTTAAACAACAAATCCGGCGTATTACCGCTCGATAGAAATCTATACCTGACGTTGCTTATTGCGTTCCATCTTCATACTTCCACCCCTGCGCCTCTAATCCCCGGCATACGGCCCGGCCCACAGAATTAGTGTTTGCGTAACAAATACGCACATATGTTCCGTCGGGCAAACGCTGTACTTCCCATTCATATTCCCTATTAGGAATTCGATCTCCGTTGGCAATCTGAAACATCGTCCCGTAACTCATAACATCTAAATCATATGAAAAATGTTTGGTTGTACATGCATAAGCAGACGAACACGTGCTTCCGGGAATGTCATACAAATCTTCCCAAGAGGAATATATCTCATTGCCATTAGCAAGCTGCCACATTTGGTCCGCCACAATGATATTGCGCACATTGTTGACTAACTCCGTCGTACGGGATTTTTCAACCGCCACAGTATACTGCGGAAGCGCCACCGCCGATAAAATACCGATAATTAATACCACAACTAACAGCTCTATTAAGGTAAAGCCTGCGTTTTTTTGCATAGGATATATCCCCCCTATTTATATGACGTAATAATCCTAATTTATCAAAAAAAAAAAACGCGTCAAGGCCAGCGACAGCCCCCCGTTTGTCCGCCTTTTTTTCCCACAAAAACGCCCTCTCCCCACTAAGGGAAAGGGCGCCTGCACACAACGAAAACATTTACTTTTCCGCCGTGTCTGCCGCCGGGCCGAATAACTCCTGCACAAAGCCTTTTTTATCGGAGGGAACTTCCCCGGTCTGCCCCGCAGATAAAGAGGGCGGCTCTACGCGAGAAATCCCCTGTACACGGCGGATAAGGGAATTACCGGCATCCACAAAATACATAAAATCATGCGGCGTAATCACAAGCGCCCCCGGATAGGCCAGTTTGGTTTTCCACGCGTCCATACCATCCCCGTTATAACCTTTGTCGCCCGTACCCGCCACCGTTTCGATTTTACTGTCAAAATTCCGGTCCACCACCAAACGGCGGATACGCTGGTTGTCCGTGTCCGAAATATACAGCCGTCCGGCTTTATCTATGGCTAAACCGGTGGGATTGTTGAGCATACTGTCTATGCAGCGTCGGTCTCCCTCGCCGGAGAAACCCCGTTTGCCCGTGCCGGCAATCGTAAAAATAAGCGTTTTACGGGGTTCCACCCAGCGAACTTGATGGTTGCCCGTATCGGCAATAAACAGGTTGCCGCGTTTATCAAAAATAAGGGCGCTGGGACGATTGAGCTTGGCGTTTTCGGCAAGGCCTAAATCTCCGTCGTTGCCTTTATCGCCCGTGCCCGCCACATCGACTAAAAAACCGCTTTGACGGTCAATTTTCCGTACGCGGTGGTTGCCCGTATCGGCAATATACAGCTCTCCGCGCGGGCTGACGGCCACACCCGTAGGGCTGTTTAACTGCGCCGATGCGGGGCGCATGCCGTCCCCGTTATACCCCTTGCGTCCGTTCCCGGCCACGGTATACAAATAGCCGTTTGGCGTATACATGCGGATACGGTGGTTGCCCGTATCGGCGATAAACAAATTGCCTAAACTGTCAAACGCCAGCCCGGTGGGTGCGTTTAAAGCGGCCATTTCGGCATTTCCGCCATCGTTGGCAAAACCTTTTTCACCCGTTCCGGCCACCGTTTCAATTTCCCCTGTCCGGGCTGACACCCGGCGCACGCGGTGGTTGGCGGTATCGGAAAAATAGAGGTTTCCTCGTCTGTCTACGGCAATACCCATAGGGGCGTTTAAGCGCGCGGAAAGAGCATCACCGCCGTCGCCGGAAAAGCCGCGCTTGCCGGGCATACCGGCCGCGTCATCTAACTGGCCGGAACGAGTGAACCCCAACGCGCCCGCCAGCACGGGTAAAAATAAAAATAAGGTAAAAAATGTTTTTCTGTTCATAAATATATGGTAACAAACACCCCGGTTTTTAGCAATAAAAACAGCATTTTGCATTTTCCGCGCAAGCGTTGTTTTTTTGCTACAATAATAATGAGGGAGGATTTTCCTCCGCCGACTTTTTATTTTATAAGGAAGAATTACCCATGATCATACTTTTTTTAAACTGCGGCAGCTCTTCGGTTAAATACAGCGTGTACGACTGGAACCAAAAGAGAAGCCTTTGCGCCGGCGCGGTGGAACGCATCGGCATCGACGGTTCGTTCATCTCCCAGGACCGCCACGGTTTCCCTTCTTTTGAACTAAAAAGAAACTGCAAAGACCATAAAGACGCCATCAACCTCGTCATTGAAACGCTGACCGACAAAGAACACGGCGTTATTGAAAACATCAATGTTATTTCCGCCGTCGGGCACCGCATTGTACACGGGGGAAAATTCGCCAAATCCGTTATCGTGGACGATAAAGTCATCGAAGAACTTAAAAACATTTCCGACTTGGCCCCCCTCCACAACCCGGCCCACATTATGGGAATTGAAGCCGCCCGCGCCCTGCTGCCCGACGTGCAGCATGTATGCGTAATGGATACGGCTTTCCACCAAACCATGCCGGCGTCTTCTTACATGTACGCTCTGCCGCGCGAATGGTACACCAATTACCATATCCGCCGCTACGGCTTTCACGGTTCTTCCGTACTTTACACGTCCCGCCGCGCCGCTGTGTTGTTGGGCAAAAATGTGGACGAAGTAAACACCATCGTCTGCCATATTGGCGCTGGTGCCAGCGTAACCGCCGTTAAAAACGGCCAGTGCTTGGATACCAGCATGGGCCTTACGCCGCTTGAAGGCCTTGTAATGGGCACTCGCTCCGGCGATATGGACCCGTCCATTTGTTTCTATATGATGGAAAAACTGGGCCTTAAACCGGAAGAAATGTATAAAGTTTTGAACAAAAAAAGCGGTATGTACGCCCTTACCGGGGATCGCTTTGCCGACCAGCGCGACGTACGCAAAGGCGCGGCTGAAGGCGACGAACTGTGCAAACTGGCCTTGGACGTGGAATCCTACCGTGTGAAAAAATACATCGGCGCGTATATGGCCGCATTGGGCCGGCTGGACGCCATCGTATTTACCGCCGGCGTAGGAGAACGTGCCACCAACATCCGCGAGATGATTTTAAAAGGGCTTGAAAACTTCGGCATCGTGCTGGACGAAGAACGCAACAACTGCGCCGATACTAACAAAGCCGAATGCTTAATTTCCGCGCCGGAATCCAAAGTAAAAATCTTTGTCATTCCGACGGATGAAGAAATTGTGGGCGTACAGGATATTGTAGCCCTCCTGGCCGGAACGTACGACGTATATACCAAGTTCCGCTATATCTTCCAGGAAAAAGAGTACCGCAATAAACTGCGCGACGCGGCTTTTATTGAAGAAGTTAAAAAACGGCCTTTCCTGTTAAAAGCGGCCATTAACTTGCCCGAGCAGTTGAAGGAGCAGAACAAATAGTCTTTGGTTACGCCCGTTTGTTTGTACAAACGGGCGTTTTTTTACTCCCCGCCGGGAACCTTGTTTTCCGCCGGGCACGCAGTAATAAAGCAATTTTACATACGGAGCACCTATGTTCTTACCCAAAGAAGTAAAATTTTTTGATTTGTTCGACAAGCAGGCAGAAAATATCGTAGCGGCGGCCGATTTTTATAAAGAACTGGTGGATAACGGCTCTTTCACGCCGGAAAATGTACGCGCCATGCACGAAAAAGAACACTACGGCGACGAACTGACCCACGTTACCATCAACACTTTAAATGAAACATTTATCACTCCGTTCGACCGCGAAGATATTTTGGAGCTGGCCAATAAACTGGACGATATCATTGACGCCATTTACCTGCTCACAAACCGCTTTCACTTATATAAAATCACCACACCGACGGACTACAGCAAACGCTTGGCGGGCACCATCGCCCAAACGGCCAAAGCGCTCCAAAAAACGCTGGCTACGCTTCGCAGCAATAAAAAAATGAAAGAAACTCTTACGCAATGCGTGGAAATCAACCGTTTGGAAAATGAGGGCGACGTCCTGCGCGACGAAGCCATTACTTACCTTTTTGAAAATGAAAAAGACCCGGTAATGATTATCAAACAAAAAGAACTCTACGAGCTTGCCGAAACGATTACGGATTTTTGCGAACACGTAGCCAACTTGGTAGAATCCATTTTGGTAAAAAGCAATTAAGGACAACTTATGTTTTGGATTTTATTCCTAATCATTTTAGCCTTGTTCTTTGATTACCTAAACGGTTTTCACGACGCGGCAAACTCCGTAGCCACAGTAGTGTCCACACGCGTATTGTCGCCCAAAATAGCGGTTGCGTGGGCGGCATTTTTTAACTTTATCGCGTTTTTAATTTTCCATACCGCCGTAGCCAAAACCATTGGCGCAGGCATTGTGGACATTCATATTGTGGATGCAGACCTTGTATTTTCCGCCTTAATCGGCGCATGTGCGTGGAACTTGATTACGTGGTGGTGGGGCCTGCCGTCCAGCTCCTCCCACGCGTTAATCGGCGGGCTTATTGGCGCGGCCATTGTTAAAGGCGGGGTAGGCGCATTGGTTGCCGGAGGGATTTTTAAAACAGTACTCTTCATCTTTTTATCCCCCCTCTTGGGCTTTTTATTGGCGGGAATGATTGGCACTGTAGTATTTAACATTTGCAACCACTTTACGCCGCGCAAGGTGGACGCGTTTTTCCGCAAAGCGCAGTTGTTTTCCGCCTCCGCCTATTCATTAGGCCACGGCGGCAACGACGCGCAAAAAACCATGGGTATTATCAGCATGCTTCTACTCGGCGGCCTAGCCGGGAACGAAGCAGCACCTATCCGTGATTTTTTACTCTCGCACGAAGAAATGCACGCCGTTGCGCAAGGGGAGTTTATCGTACCGCTTTCCGTCGTGCTTTTGTGCCAGGGCGCGATTGCCTTGGGGACTCTTTCGGGCGGGTGGAAAATCGTAAAAACGATGGGCCAAAAAATTACGCGCCTGCGCCCGGTGGACGGATTCTGTGCGGAATCTTCGGCCGGTATTTCCATTTTTATCGCTTCTATTTTAGGCGTACCCGTCAGCACGACGCACACTATTACGGGCGCAATTGTGGGGATTGGCTCCCTGCGCCGGCTGTCCTGCGTGCGCTGGGGCGTAGCCAACCGGATTGTATGGGCATGGTTTATCACTATTCCAGCCGCAGCCCTTATCTCCGCCGTCTGCTGTTTTATTAAAGGTTTATTTTAAGGATACACCGTTAAATAAATATCCCCCGGCGTAGCCGGGGGCTTTTCATATGCGGGCCCTGCCCTAGGATACTAGTCCGCTAGATAATCTAGCCGCCACTGCTCTGTCATTTGCGTAAGCCCTCCTCTAACCCGTCTTGGAACGGTAACGGATTTTCCAGTTTATCCGTTTTTAACTGGTTCTGTATATACTCCGCTATCTTTTTACTATTCTTCCCTACCGTATCTACATAGTAGCCCCGGCACCAAAAGTTTTTGTTCCCATACTTAAAGTTTAAATTGCCCCATTTTTCATATATCATCAGACTACTTTTCCCTTTCAGATACCCCATAAAACCAGCTACGCTGATTTTTGGGGGTATCTTTACCAACATATGGATATGCTCAGGGCAGACTTCGGCTTCGACTATGTATACTCCCTTCCACTCACATAACTGCCTGAGGATTTTGCCCAATTCTCCCTTCTTTTCTTTGTACAATATCTGTCGCCTATACTTCGGTGCAAATACGATATGATACTTGCAATTCCAACGTGTATGTACCAAGCTATTTAGGCCCATTGACATAAATTGTCCTCCTTGTGCTGTCTTGGGCACCGGTATAACCTTTTTTCTACCCCAGCATTGCTGGGGGTTTGCTTTAGACAACAAAACTCCCCGGGCACCGCGGCCCGGGGAGTTTATTATTTACAGCTATTACTATTACCTGCAAAACTTCCAGTTATGCATACATCTCAACATAGTTAGCTAGTGGATCCACATTCATTTCCCTGCCGCTATCCACCGAAGAAACCAACCCTTTTTTAACCACCGGGATATCAAACACATTAAACCGAGCGGTAGCGGAAGCAGGGGCATGGCTCTTTATGAAAGACAACAAAACCTTTCGCTGAACTTCCGTTCCATACAATAAAAACTCTTGGTTTATCAAATAGCCTTTTGCCGGATCATAAATTTCTAAGTGAACATGCATTTTACTTATATCACTGGGAAGTTCCGCACTGGTCAAGCGCACGTTAACCTGCGCTTCTTTAGAAACATTAGGCAACTGGCTAAGCTGGATAAGCGTTTTACGATACAGATCTTGCAATAATACTATAGGATCTGTTTCCGCTTCTGCAAGACTCAATACCTTTAAGGGATCTTCCGCCAAAAGTTGCGTCTTGAACTCACTGACCGAACTACTCCTGGTTCCCACACTAATTTTAGCGTTTCCTCCTAAAGAAGTTACAGATTTCCCTCGTTTTATAGATAAAATATCTGATAGTTTACTAGCCTTAATATCTGCTAGTCTACCAGCCTTAATATCTGCCTTAACCTCTGCAAGTAATCCATTAAAAAGATTCTTACTTACTTCTGTTGCTAAAGGATTATCAAACGACACTTCCCAAAACGGGCCTAAAGGTTTTACACGCACACCTGGATAATGTGTCAAATCAATACCATTAATAACAGTTTTTGTAACTTTAAACGCAACTTCGTCTATATGCCCCATTTGCATAATCCATTCTGCATATGGCATAGCCGTTGCACCAACGGCAAACTCCTGTGTTTCCACTACGGGAACAAGCGTTTTTTTATCTAAAATTTCAAAGTATTTAAAACCGTCCGCTTCTAAAAATTCTTTATTTTTTAAAATACTTCTTAACCTTTTAGCCACACCGGCAGGATTTTCTTTCAACAGCTTTTCCATTTCAGCTATTGCGGCAGGATGCTTCAATAAATCCTTCAGCAAGGGATTAGAAGAGCTGTCCATAGAGGCACTACGTAAAATACGTGCAAATGACTCTCCTAATTGCAAATCGGAAACTTCATTAGGAAGGGATTTTAGCTTGCTATTCAAGTTTATCAGCAAACTTTTAAACGGAGAGTCAGCAGAAGGCATTTTTCCCAAAGCCGCCGAAATATCTCCTGCCAATACCGCTTTAGCCGTTATAGCACCTTTTCCAACAACTATCCGATTATATTCGCAAGCGATAGAAGAAACGAGAACCTGATACGCACTTAAGCCTTTTAACTTGGCCCCAACTAGCATCATTTTTACAATTTCAGCACTGCTTTTTCCAGCCACACGGCTTGCTTTTATCCAAGAATAAAAATGTTTGGCATTTTTAATGCCCGCCATTCCCATCTTTGCAAGAGCCGGCACACTTGCCACCATCAAAATTCCATCTATGGCATGCCCAATCACATCTACCGTCAGAATTTTCAACGAATCTGCGTTTATTTTATCAGCTGATGCATACTGCCATTGGCAGATCACCCCACGAGGCAATTCATCCTTACGCACCCGTTCTTTAAAGCCGGAGACGGGCGGGCAAGTATACGTTTCCAACAAAGCCCGTTTGGCCTCATCCATCAGTTGAAGAGAAAGCAACTGATTAAATCCCTCATCCCGGCCACCTGCCTTATGAAACCCCATGGCCAGCAAATTTTCCATATAGGTGGCGGTAAAAGGATCCAGGTCTCCTTTCCCCATTTTAAACATATTTTTGGCAAGTTGCTGTGTAAAAGCCGGGCTTTTATAAATATACCCGGTGGATAAAACCCCCGCCACAAACGGACGGAATTTAACGGCAGAAGCGTCTTTAATACACCATGCTAACAATTTATCCAAGGAGTTTTTTATTTCTCCCCCCGCAAAAGCCTCTTTGGCCCACATACGGCCAAAATCACTCCAGGCATTCAGTAAGTTGCGTCCGCCTTTTCCAGAGGGATAAAAGCTCCGTTCCATTCCTCTTGAAAAGCCATTTCCCACTAATACTTTTGAAAACACACTATGAACGTCTAAAGTATAATCTCCCGAAAAAAGACCATAATCCGGCGATACTTTTACCCCCATTAACACATCAGCCAAAGAATCCGGCGCCACCGCCAATAACGTAGAGGCAACCGCTTGGATAATATATGGATAAAAAGGAGTATCAGAACCTATCATTAAAAAATGAGCCAGCGCAGCGACTTCTTCGGAGTTTTTATCAAAAGTCCCCATTAATCCCAAGACGGCAGCAGCCATGATAGCACGCTGGCAGCGCTCCCCGTCTCCTTCCGTACAAAAAGGAGAATCCGCCAAAATAATTTTATGTAAAACCCGTATTCCTTTTTTCTGTTTTTCTTTATTTAAAAAAGGAGCCACATAAGGAAAAAGTTTAAAAATAAAATCTTCCGCCACCGATTTATACCCGGGCATTTCATATAACAGAAAAATAGCTTCTCCAAGTTGCTCTGCTACTTCTTTAGCGGCTTCTTCCCTATCTTGTTTAGAAAAAGAATCTTCGACGGTATCTGTTTGTGCCAACTGAAACCGCTCATATATCTCATTCAGAGAGGCAACCAATTGTTCAGGCGCCAACTCTTCCGGTGCAGAAGAGGACGCTTCAAGCTGTGCAACCGGCTGCGTGTATACAGGAAGCACGCTGGAAAAAAGAAATATACAAGATAAAAATCCGGACAATATTTTTTTCATAAACTAATCCCTATAAATTCTAATCAGCATCCGTTACAATATCTACCGGAGAATTTAAATATTCTTCCTCGTATACCAGCCCCAAGCCCAACCACCAGGCAGACGAATCCCAATGTTTTGTATTTTTTCCAAAAGGGGAAATACCCCCTTCCAGATTAGAAGCGTTTTCGTGCTGTTCCCCCAACTCACCGTCCGGGGTTCCACCGCCAGACGTATTTTCGGAAGCAGTTCCGGCACCGCCTTCGCCACTACCGTCTTCGGATTCGTTTTCAAAGGAAGTTGAAGCCTTGCCCGCAGCACTGCTTCCGTTTTGTTCCGCGCCATCCTCTTCTATAAAAGGCTCCCCTTGAATCCGCTCACCATTGAATTTAACCCCAATGTTATGCAAGCCACCTTCTAATTTTTGGGTGGATTCTTTAAAACTATTAAAATCAGTTTCATTGGATTTAATATGCTCCAGCCGCAGGCAGGCTTTATATTCGGAAAATCCATCAAACGCCCGCTGCACATTGGGTTGGATGCTTTCCCAATTATTTTTAATAAATCGCATGGCATCCGCCTGGGTATTTAGGGCTACGGAAGAAAAATAATCCGCCGCGCCGGAAATACAAACAGGCGTTTCCCACACATTTGCGTCAAGCAATAAAGTCTCCCCGGCCGCCGCACAACTGTTCTGTTTTACCTTACTTTCTAAACTCCGGCATTGGGATTTATATTTTTCCCCTCTATTATTAAGCAAAGCCAATACAGAAGAAACCTGCGTTTTATAAGACTCATTAACAGCACCCATAAAAGGAAAGTTTTTCCGGCAGGATTCAAACCTAGTCAATGATTTTTGGGCGGAACGCTGGGCAAAAAACAAACGGTCTAAAAACGCCAATTCCCCGCCGTGTTGGGCTGACGTATTTTCAAACTTTTGTTCATTTTTCAGAAGTTTGTACAGTTCATCCAAGCAAGAGGGTTGTGCCCAATCCAACAAAGATGAGGCATAAAATAAGGGGGCCAAATCGCACGCTTGCGTAGAGTGGGCCTTATTGCCCAATTCCCGGCAGTCATCCTGCGTTAAAACGGGAGTTGCAGTATCCTGCCCGGGAGGAGTAATACCGGCATTACTACCGGAGGGCGGGCGGTATGCCTCGTAATTGGCAAAATACTCTTCCACGGCTCTTTTTGTCCGCTCCGGGGAACCACTCCCCCCAACAGCTTCGTCCGGCACAACTTCCGAACTTTCCCCTTTACCTTTTTTATAGGTATAACTACTAACCTGCCCATCCCCGTTTATTTCCGCATAGAAAGCAAAATATCCACGCTGCTTTAAAAGTTCCATAATTTCCGATTGTGTATTTCTCACAGACCAATATTTATCACTGTTATCGCAATAATTGGCATTTTTAAAATCATCATTCTTACAACACGCCGATAATTTTTTACCCCGGTTGATACCGTCAACTACCCAACCAATAGCGGCAGCATCAGATTTCTTGATAAATTCCTTAACTTGGGTTAAACAATTAGCATTAAACCACCCCCAAGAATTCTCATTCTGCTGTAATTCCTCAAAAGAAGGACATTCCCCCTTATCCATACTGCTATAAATTTGCCTGCACACATCCTTATTTATAGTATACCGTTGAGTTACCGCAAGATTACTCCCCGCCGCGTTTCTAATATTTTCATAGAAGACATGCTCAAAAAACCGTGGAATATAGTTACCTATATTTCTAATTTGCTCCTGTCGAAACGTAAACTCTTCTTTATTCTGTTGAGCATTATCAAGCCAATTTAAAACTTCCACAATACATGGATCACACGTCCATTGTTTTAACACGCAAGGGTCTTGTGCTTGCACCTTGGAAATAGAGAGCATATTACTCACACTGCATTTATCACGCTTGCAATCCCATGAAGGACAAGCATCCTGCGCCCGGCCAAATAACGCCGTACAGCAACAGAGTAAAACAAACAAAATCCGAAAGGATTTATACATATGCTCCTCCAATTACCTAAATTGGCTAATAACTTATTTAATAGTATAGACTATTAGGCTTACAAAAACAATAGACCAAAAGACCTAATTTTTGAAAATATAAAGGGCCGGGGGTTATCCCCGGCCCTTTATATTACATCGCACACTAAATTACAGATTGTCTTTAATCGTTTGCGCCAAGCGTTTTAAGCCTTCCACAATTTGTTCCTTTGTAGAGTAGGAAAAGTTTAAACGCATGTCGTTATACACGTCCCCACCGGGGTAAAAATCCACCCCCGCCACATACGCCACTTTATTTTCAATGGCTTTAGGCAAAAGTTCCGTCGCATTCATATGTTTGGGAAGCGTCAGCCACAGGAAAAGGCCGCCTTCGGGGCGCGTCCAGGATATATTTTTAGGCATATATTCCGCTAAAGTCTTGAGCATTAAATCGCGCTTTTCGTGGTAGGAAGCGATGATTTCTTTTAAATGCTGCATTAAGTGGCCGCGGCGCAGATATTCGGCCGTAGCCAGTTGCAAAATAGGAGAGGTGCACAAGTCCATCGCCTGTTTCAAAATAACATATTTGCGGATAATTTCTTCCGGCCCGATGATATACCCCAAACGGAAGCCCGGCACAAATACTTTGGAAAAGGTAAACATCGTAATCACATTGCCGCCGCCGTTATCAAGCGCGAAAAATGTGCGGGGAGCGGTGCCTTCAAAACGCACTTGGCGGTAAGGAGAATCTTCCAAAATAAAAGTACCGTATTTTTTTGCGATTTCCAAAATCTCCAAGCGGCGCTGTTCCGGAATGGTGGTACCCGTGGGGTTTTGAAAATCCGGCACTAAATAAATAAATTTGCACTGGCGGCCTTGTTTTTTAAGGCCTTCCAATTTAGCTTCCACATCTTCGGGCAATACGCCGTAAGCGTCGCTTTCCACGCCGATAATATCCGCCCCCGCAATTTGAAACGCCTGCAAAGCACCCAAATAGGTGGGTGCGGCGGCCAGCATCGCGTCGCCGGGATTAATAAAAAGGCGCGCCGTCATATCCAGCGCCTGCTGGGCGGCGGAAACCACCATCATTTGCTCGGCGTTTACCGTAATATTTTCGGTATCTTTAAGCAATTTGATAAGCTCTTTTTTCAAGCAGTCCTGCCCTTCGGTGGTGCCATACTGGAGCGCCTCTTTAGAGGAATTGTTTACCACATCCTGCATAATCTCAGACACTTCTTTGCTGGGGAACAACGCGGGATCCGGCAGCCCCCCCGCAAACGAAATAATTTCAGGGCGGGAAATAACTTTTAAAAGCTCTCTAATAGCGGAAGCCTTGGAACGGCTTACCACCTTTGAAAACAACTTGTTATAATCCATATTCTTATCCTTATATCTATTTAATATATTGTACTATTTTCAGGCTCAAATCTTTAGCGGGCACGGAATGCGTCAACGCCCCCATAGAAATAACATCAACGCCCGTTTGGCAATAACTTTCCAAATTGGTTTTATTTACGCCGCCGGATACCTCAATAATAGCGCGCCCGGCAATTTCTTTTTTGCACGCTAAAATTTGCTCCGGGGTCATATTGTCCAGCATGATAATATCCGCCCCGGCGTTTAACGCTTCTTTCACTTCAGCGAGATTGGTTGTTTCCACTTCTATTTTAGGCGTATGACCGATGACGGATTTTACTTTTTGTACCGCCGCCGTAATGGATCCCGCCGCCGCAATATGGTTGTCTTTAATCATCACGCTGTCGGCCAGGCTGATGCGGTGGTTGCGCGCCCCGCCCGTACGCACGGCATATTTATCCAACCGGCGCAAACCGGGCTGGGTTTTGCGGGTATCTACAATCATCACTCCGTATTTTTTGCCGACTTCGGCATATTCGCGCGAAGCGGTGGCAATACCGCTCATGCGCTGCATAAAATTAAGGGCGGTACGCTCGGCTTTTAAAATGGAAAGGGCGGGGCCGGAAAGCTCCAGCACCTTTTCGCCTTTTTTAACGGCGTCGCCGTCCTTTTTAAGCGGCGTAAAAACAACCGTCGGGTCTACCGCCGCAAAAACTTCCCGTGCTACTTCCATCCCGCACAAAACCAAATCTTCTTTGGCGGTAATAACGGCTTTGGCGCCGTCTTTGGGCGTGAAAATAGTGTCCGAGGTGATATCCCCCAAACTTAAATCTTCCTGCAAGGCAAGTTCAATAATTTTATCGAGAATCATTTTGCTAACTCAAACATTTTTTCAATAGATTTTTTGGCCGCCTGCGCCACCTGCGGATCGACTTCCACAATTTGATCGGGGCGCGGGTCCAGCAGGGCTTCCAGCGTGTTGATTAAGCTGTTTTTCTTCATATAACTGCACAGGCCAAAAGGCCAGATAAATTGCTTATCCGGATGTTCGGCTTCCATCCGGTTAACAAGGCCGAATTCCGTCAGCATACCGAATGTTTTAGCGTCTGTCGCCGCCACATAGGAGGCCATGCCTTTTGTACTGCCGACATAATCGCACAATTCACAAACTTCAATAGGGCATTCCGGATGCGCCACCATTTTAATTCCGGGATATTCGGCACGGAGCTTTTCCACCTGTTCCGGGCGGTATTTGTCATGCACACAGCACGACCCGCCGGAAGAAATAATCTTTTTCGGCGTACCGCGGCGTTTTAATTCGGCTTCTAAATTTTGCGCCATTAACATATCCGGCACGAAAATCAGCTCGTCGCCCGGCAGTTTTTGGGCAATGTCAAAAACATTACCGGAAGTAACGCACGAATCACACTGCGCTTTTACGTCCGCAGTGCTGTTAATGTAGCATAAAGCAGGTACACCCGGGTGGGCGGCGCGCAATTTTTTAACATCTTCCCCCGTCATGGAATCGGCCAGCGTACACCCGGCGCGCCCGGCCGGGATAAGAACCTTTTTGCCGGGATTGATGATTTTGGCCGTTTCCGCCATAAACCATACGCCCGCAAAAACGATTACGTCCGCCTGCGAGTCGCGCGCTTTGAGGGCCAGTTCATACGAATCCCCCCTAAAATCGGCTACGCCGTACACTAAATCCGGCGTGGTATAAGAGTGGGCCAAAATAACGGCATTCTGCTCTTTTTTAAAACGGTTAATCGCCAATGTATACGGAGCGGCGGCAAGACAGTCGGCCAGCGTCCACTTGGCGGCTTTGCTTTTGGAAACAGATTTAAGAAGCCCATATAGTCTATGGGCTTCTTCGGTAATTAAAGCTTCTTTTTCCAGCGTTTCTAGCATAGGGGTTACAGCGTATCGGGCAAGTCGTCCGATGAATTATAAGAAGTGGAGGTGGAGGTCGTCGTGCTGGAAGAGACGGTGCCGGGCGGAACCGGGGCCGGGCCATCGATTTCATACACGTTTACCACGTTAACGACTTCTTTATTATTGGAAACATTAGTTTGTTTCGTCGTTTTTTTAGTCACTTTTTTAGCGGCCGGCTTGACGGCGTTTTTCAACTTGGTTTCGGCGGGCGGCAAGTAAGAATCCCCACAGGCTTGCAGTTCGTACGCGGGGAGCGTATCGTAATCGGCTTCCGGAGCGAGGAGGTTGTCAAACTCTTGGTCGATAATTTGATATTTGGCGTTTTTGGCGTTGGCGGCGTTGCGGCCGTCAGCCGTTTTGACGTTAGATTTGTTCGAAGAACAAGCCGCGGCCATGGCGGCGGCGAGGACAACGATTAAAATTTTTTTCATATAAACCCGTCTCCTGTTATAAAGTGCGCAAGTCCGTGCGCGTACTTTCATTATATATCATATTAAGCGGCCTTGGAAAGCCTTTTCAGCCCACTAAACCCGCCAAACACCACCGATTTCCCGGATATTTTGTACAATAAAAAGGTTGTACCTTTTGGGAGGCAATAAACACGCATGCAAACAATCCTTAATTTATGGAGCGCCATCACGGCGTTCTTTTCCGCGCCGTCCGTCCAAACCGCTTACGATTTGATGAACGGATTTAACGCCCTTATTTGGGGCCCGCCGATGATTTTCTTGTTACTCTTTCTTGGAATTTATTTTACGTACCGGCTCCGCTTTTTGCAAAAATATACTTGGCCGGCCATGAAACTTTCCGTCCAAAAAGTGGAATCGGAAGGCATGGTAAGCAGTTTTGGCTCTTTGGCCGTTATGATTGGCGCCACGGTGGGAACGGGAAGCATTATCGGTGTTACGACGGCTGTAGCCGAAGGCGGCCCTGGGGCGCTTTTTTGGATGATTGTGGCCGGATTTTTCAACTTTGCCATTAAGTATTGCGAATGTCTGGTGGCGTTTAAATACCGCGTAAAACTGGACGACGGGGAATACGTCGGCGGGCCGATGTATTATCTGTCCAAGATTTTAAAATATAAAAAACTCGCCGTCATGTTTGCAGTGGGAACACTGCTCATGGGCCTTACCGCCGGCAGCGCGCTGCAGTCCAACTCTATTGCCGACGCACTGCGCGAAGGGTACAATTTAAACCCGTGGTACATTGGGGCGTTGGTGGCGGCATTGGCGGCCGTAGTGGTTATCGGCGGCGTCAAACGCATTGCGGCGTATTCCGAATGGCTGGTGCCGATTATGGGCGGCCTCTACCTGCTTTTGGCGGCTATTGTGGTATGTATGAATTTCTCCGCCATTCCCGCCGCACTTTGGGTAGTGTTTAAAGGCGCGTTTACGGGCAAGGCTGTCGCCGGAGGAGCTGTTGGCGTAGGTATTATGGCAATCGTTCAAGCCATCGTACCGGGCATTACGGCTGGCATCACCCGCGCGGTACTGGCCACCGAAGCGGGCCTTGGCAGCGCGTCCATCGCCGCCGCGGCCGCAAAAACCCGTTCCGCTACGCAAATGGCCATTGTATCGGCTACATCCGTATTTTGGGCGATTTTTATTTGCACGCTGACGGGCATGGTAATTATTTTGGCGGGCGACTGGCAAAACCCCAACGTCTACGCCGCCAACCTGTGCAACAGCGCGTTTAAAACGGTCCCTTATATCGGCACGCCGATTCTGATTTTCTCCCTGGTAATTTTTTCGTTCACCACTATTATCGGCTGGGGATATTATACGGAAAAAGCCCTGCAGTTTTTATGCAAAGGGAGCAATAAACTTATCACCCCGGCGCGCGTAGTGTTTATTGCGCTTGTATTTATCGGCGGCTGGATTGGAACCAGTTTTTCGTGGGATTTAACGATTACGGATTCTTTATCCCGCACGGCGGAAGCCAATATGTCCACGCGTTTTATGTGGGCCCTGGTGGTGCTGACGATGACGATGATGACGCTTCCTAACATTTGGGCGTTATGGTGCCTGCGCAAAGTGATTGTAAAAACCACGCGCGCCAACCTGCGCAACATTGTAGGCCGTCAGGCTATGCGCAAAAAATAAATATCCCTCCCATACTAAAAAGCCCGGCTTTACGGCCGGGCTTTTTAGTTGCGTTAGGGCCTAGGACAGCCTAGGTCTTTTAGTCCTTGTTATTTCAGTATATTTGTGTTAAAGTGATAGAAAGAGATTAGAGGAATAACCGCCTGGGGACTAAATTATGAAGAAACTCGCATCCTTTCTGATCGGCCTTATTATTGCTTTGTCTCCAACGGTACACGTCCGGGCGCAAGGCCTGCGTGCGGGAGGCAAAGGCATACAAGCCTTAAGCGCCGCTCCACGGCTGGCTCCCCAGCTTTTAGCACGCATTAACGTCATCAGAGTCGCCACCGTTGCTCCCGTCACTATCCCGGCAAAACTCTTGGCCTCCAGCATGCCTTCTTCCGCCGCTGCTATTAAAGGCTCTTCCCTTACTCAAAAAGTTACCAAAGGCGTTGCCAACGCTCAACAAAACAAACTCGTTGATATCACCGCCTTAAACTTTACTCCTAAACAGGCTTTGCAAACTCTCCACAATTTTACAGAAGCCGCAAAAACCGGTTCGGTTCTGCCTCAAGAGCAGGGGTTCTTTTTAAATGGATTCCCTCATCTAACCCTTCAGCGCGATTTCGTCTTCACTCCGGATATTAAAAACGCCGCGCTTTCTTCTTTCCGCAGAACCTTGAACGCAGCTACACGCTCCTCCTCCACTTCTGCTGACGCCTGGGGCCGCAATATGGCGGCTATCTCCAACTTGGGTATTTACGGCACCGCTACGGATACGCAACTTATTTTGGCCGCCGCTAAAGCCGCCCCCTCTAAATTCGCCCCGTATACGGATGTTATTACGGCGCGCGCTTTCATCAGCTTGGAAGCTTTTGATTCCTTAAAGGCGTTGGTTGAACTCCGCACCGTTAACGGCTCCTTGCCCGCTCACTGGCAAGGCATTGCCGAATACGCTCAAAAGCACGCTTTACCCGTTGAGTTCCCCGCTGTGGCTGACGGCAAAGTCGCCGTCCTGCAGGCTGAAGCAAAAAACAGCTTAACCCAATGGAACGCACTTAACAAATATCAAACCGATTTATCCGCTGAAGCCACCGAAAACTGGACCGCTTTAAGAGAACAGGCCAACGCCAGCATTATTTCTGACGAGGCAGCCCTTGCCGTTATGGCTGAAACGCCGGTTACAGCGGCCAATCCGCCCCCAACCGCTACCCTGCCTAATGCCAAAGTAAGCCTGGCAAAGCCCCCGCTTCGCCATCATTTATTTGAAGATTCCACCGGCCGCCCCGGCGCACTGGGGCAGTTTTGCAACACCCAGGGGATTGATTTTCAAAATAAAACGCTTGGCGAAATTACCCGGCTGATTTCCACGAATCCCGTCTACAGAAAAAACTTTATTACCCAAATCAGCCGTAACAGTTCCGATATCGTCTACAAATTAATTAAAGGCCTGCGGGACAACGACTTTTTAGCCCTTCAAAAAATTTATCCGCCCACGGGTACTGAAACTTTCGGCCCCCAATTAGGCGAAGATATTTTAGCCCTCCTTAACGCCGCCACCGCCGCCGAAACCGCACCCGCCGTTACGGCGCTTTTGAACAAAGGCTATATTTTTATCAGCCATTTTAGAGGAAAAAGAATCTATCTGGGAACGGAATTTAACAGCGCGGAATTACCAGCCATAGCAGAACATTTAAAAGACTACAATAAGGCAAACGGTATCGGCCGGGCGGAATTTGTGGAAACATTCTCCGCCAATGCGGGTCATACAACCGTCGAAGCCACCGCGCCAGGGGTTACCATTTTCCCGGACCGCGTATTTATTTTCGCGGGATACGCCAAAGAATTTACCCTGGCTGACTTACCCGATTTTTTACGTGAGAACCCTAACGCCGTTTTAAAACATTCAAGCTATAAACAAATGAAAGACATTACTTATACCAACCATAAAACGGGTGAAACCGTTACGAAACAGGGCCTTATCCGCCTGAAACAGGAATCGTTGGACGAAGAGCTCCGCGCCCTGGAAAATATTTTAAAAGGAGACGATACGCGCTCCGTACTGTTGCTCGACAAAGAAACGCCTGAAGAAAACTTCCGCTTTATGTTTGAAAGGCTTGCCGAATTAAAACCGTTAGTGGAAACGCATTTGCGTAACATATTGGGCGACACAAAACTGGAAATTTCCTACCGTTTTGGCGAACATGAAATTGAAGGAAAAGGAAACCTCATCCCTATGGCCAATATGCACATGCACTTGGAAGTATACGTACCGGCCATACAGTTCACCTATAACGTAAGCGTGCCGCTGCGCGCTTCTGAACAGACCAAGACGAATATTTTGAAAAAATTCCAAGAATGGGACGCAAAAGGCCGCGTAAAAGGCTCACCGATTGAGTACTACGGAGCCCCGTCCGTATGGGAGCAAGTATCCCAAAAAACGCTGCGTAAAATCTTCCCGGAAGACACCGCAGCCGCCGTGAATGCGCCGGCGGCGGAATCCGAAGAAATGTATGAGGGAGAGATGGCATTAGGATTTGCGTTTTAAACGGTTGTTTCCTCCGCTGCGCAAACGCTGGCGTTTTACCGTCCCCCGGTGAATCCGGGGGATTTTTTTAAACTTATCCGCAAAAAAACAAACAGTTTCCGATAAAAACGGCCGCCCGGAAAGAGCGGCCGTTTTCAAACTGTTAAACAAGTTTTATTTTCGTTTTTTGTTCGCTTTTTTCGGACGAACCGCTTTTTTGGCGGGAGCTTTAACGGCTTTTTTTACCGCCTTGCGCACCGTTTTGGAAGCGGACGTCTTCACCGGAGCTTTCGCCGTTTTAGCGGAAGTCTTCCCCGCTTTTTTGACGGAGGATTTCTTGCCGGATTTTTTATCCAGCTTGGCGGCAAATTCCGTCCAGCCCTCAAGCGCCAAGGGCAAAACCTCGTCCATATGTTTTACGGGAATAAGTTTTAATTCCTTGCGCACCCGTTCCGGTATTTCGGACACGTCCTTTTCATTCGTGTGCGGATAGAGAATCGTTTTTACGCCCTCGCGGTAGGCGGCCAAGAATTTTTCTTTAATTCCCCCCACCGGAAGAACGCGGCCCGTAATAGTTACTTCACCCGTCATGGCAAGCTGTTTTTTAACGGGCAGACCCGTTAAAAGGCTGGTTAAAGCGGTGGTAATCACGCTTCCGGCGGACGGACCATCTTTCGGCACGGCGCCTTCCGGGAAGTGGACGTGAAAATCCGTCTTGTCAAAATCCACGCTTTCGCCATAGCCGCGGCTGCGGGCATAGGTCAGTGCGGCGCGGACGGATTCCTTCATCACGTTACCGAGCATACCCGTCAAAATCAGCTGGCCTTTGCCGGGCAGTTTGGTGGCTTCGATAGACAGCGTTTCGCCGCCGACGCTCGTCCACGCAAGGCCCGTAGCGATACCCACGCCGTTTTCTTCCGCCGCAAAATTAGAATAACGCGGCACACCTAAAAATTCGTGCAGGTTTTCTTTCGTTACAGATACTTTCTTCGCACCGTCTACGATCATTTTGGCGGCTTTGCGGCACAAAGAGCCCACTTCGCGGTCCAAATTACGCACGCCCGCTTCGCGCACGTAATCGCGCATTAAAAGGGCAACGGCTTCGCGGGAAACTTCCAACTGCCCCGCTTTAATACCGTGGATTTTCATTTGTTTAGGCAACAAATAATTGTCTACAATATCGTGCTTTTCGTATTCCGTATATCCGTCGAAATCGATAATTTCCAAACGGTCGCGCAGGGTGCGCGGAATGTTGGAAAGAGAGTTCGCCGTCGTAATAAACATTACTTTGGAAACATCAAACGGAACGTCTAAAAAGTGATCGGAAAATTCCTTGTTTTGTTCCGGGTCTAAAAGCTCCAGCAGCGCCGCCGCCGGGTCGCCGCGCCAGTCCGAACCCATTTTGTCAATTTCGTCCAGCAAAAAGACCGGGTTGGAACTTTTGGCTTTGCTGATACCCTGGATAATGCGCCCGGGCATGGAACCGATATACGTTCTGCGGTGGCCGCGGATTTCGCTTTCGTCCCGCACGCCGCCCAAAGACATGCGCACAAACTTACGCCCAATAGCGCGCGCAATCGATTTAGCCAAAGACGTTTTACCCACGCCCGGCGCACCCGCAAAACACAATACGGGACCGCGCAAAGAATTGGTCAGCTTGCTGACGGCCAAGTATTCCAAAATGCGTTCTTTGGGTTTTTCCAGGCCGTAGTGGTCTTCATCCAAAATCTTTTTGGCTTCTTTCAGGTCAAGCACGTCCTCGGTGGTTACGTTCCAGGGCATGTTGACAAGCCAATCCAAATACGTGCGCGAAACCGTCGCTTCCGGCGAAAAGGGCGCCATTTTAGCCAGGCGGTCCAACTCTTTTTCGGCCGCTTCTTTAGCGTGTTTGGGAAGGCCGTTTTTCTTAATTTTGGCGCGGAGGGCGTCCAATTCTTTCTGGAAATCATCCTTTTGGCTGAGTTCCTTTTGAATGGCCTTCATTTGCTCGTTAAGATAGTATTCTTTTTGGTTCTTCTCAATCTGCGCGCGCACTTTGGAATGGATTTTTTCTTCCAAGCCCAAAATTTCCACTTCGCTGGTGATTAATTTTAAGATTTTTTCCAAACGGTCTTTTACGTGCACAGCTTCCAAAATTTCCTGCCGCTGCGGCGTTTTAACAACCATATTGGAAGCCACCGTATCGGCCAGTTTGGAAGCGTCGTTAATCTGGCGAAGGAAAGACACGCCCTCCACCGCAATACGGTGCGAAACGCGGGCGTAGTGGTCAAACTCATCCAGCACTTTGCGCATTAACGCCTGCACCACCGGGGAATCGTCGTCTTCTTCCTCGATATATTCCACCGTGGCAAACCACGAACCTGCCACGTCATTCATTTCCAGCTTGGTTACACGCGCGCGGGCAAGCCCCTGCAGAAAAATTTTCATAGAACCGTCGGGCATTTTTAAATTTTGCGTAATTTGCGTAATCACGCCAAATTGGTAAATGTCGGAGGCTTTAGGCTCTTCAATATCGGCATTTTTTTGCGATACGGCCAAAATGTATTTGCCGGGCGTATCCAAGGCCAGCTCCACCGCCGCCACAGATTTCTCCCGGTCCACCGAAAGCGGCAGGCTCATCCCCGGAAACATCACCACATCGCGTATGGCGACTGCCGGCACTACCGTCGGTAAAGAAAGCGTCGTTTTTTTAATTTCTTCCATTGTTTTCTCCCTGTTCATCCTGTTGGGTAAATATAAAAGGAGCGATTTTGTACATCAATCCCCCGCTCCTATCCGTATAGTATTGTAGCAAATTCCCCTAAAATTAGCAACTATTTACAAAGTCTGCTAATTTTAAAGAGTACTCCCCAGGTCACACAAAAACGCCCCAAATACAATTTTGGGGCGTTTTTAAGTCAGGCGCAAACAAAAGTTTATTTCGTCAGTTCCAGCACTTCATCGATAAGGCCGTATTCTTTGGCCTCCTGGGCGGACATATAGTAATTGCGTTCGCTGTCCTGGCGGACTTTTTCTTTCGGCTGGCCGGTATGTTTGGCCAAAATATCCAACAGATGTTCTTTATTGTCGCGCAGTTCGCGGGCTTCAATTTCAATATCCGTCACCTGGCCGGAAATGCCGCCGCCCCAAATTAAAGGCTGGTGAATCATAATGCGTGAATGCGGCAACGCATAGCGTTTACCCTTGGAACCGGCCGCCAACAGCACTGCGCCAAAGCTCATCGCCTGGCCCATACAGATGGTGGTAATGGGGGCTTTGATAAACTGCATGGTGTCGTAAATAGCAAGGCCCGCCGTAACCATACCGCCGGGGGAATTGATGTAGAGGTTAATTTCCCGGCTGGAATCATCCGCGTCCAAATACAAAAGCTGGGCGATAATCATGTTCGCGCTGGCGGTGTCCACTTCGCCTTCGCGTCCGCCTACAAAGATAATGCGGTCTTTCAGCAGACGGGAGAAAATGTCGTAACCGACGTTTTTTTCAATAATTGTAGGTATAATCATATAGTATATTGTAGTATATTTTAGCGTTTTTCAAACGCGGGACCTATAAAATTTTCCCATAAAAAAATAGGTCCAAAGACCTATGGCATTTTTCGCAAAATTTATTAAACTAATGGTATAGCAGTACAACCTTGGGAGGAAGAAACTATGAACTTGAAAAAATTTTTTGTAACCGCCGCCGCCGTACTCGTCAGCGCCGCCGCTTTTGCCGGTAACTCGTCCGACACCAAAACACTTATCGACCAATTTTTCTCGGGGACGGAGCAGATTAACGTAACCGAATTGGATGCGGAACAGCAAGAACAGCTAAATACTTTTAAAGCCATGCAGGCCGGGCTCTTGGCCTACGAAGCCAATTTGTCCGCCGATTCCATGACCGCCGCCGATAAAGCTATTGACGCCGCTTTAAATGAACAAATTCCCGCTGTGCTTAACAAAATTAAAGAATCCAGCGACGAAGTGTACGATGAGCTCTTTCCTCTCTTGCAAAAATTGGCCAATGACGTTTTTGCCAACCAAAACGCCTATACCAAAGCCCAAATCGACCTGGAAGAAAGCGCCCCGGTGCTTATGTGGATGTTCTCTTACGTGAAAGCCGAACAAGACGGCGTGCTGTTAGGCCGCGCCTCCCGCGTGTTGCAAGCGGAAATGGCACAAATGATGGTGGGCGCCATGGGGTTATAATCACCCGCTAATCTTTCCGCCCCCTCTTACCGAGGGGGCTTTTTTATGTACACCGGGCCTAGAAGTTTATAGGCCTTTTTTAAGCGGAATATAGGTCCAAAGGCCCTTTTATTCCCCCCGCTAATCCGCTATAATAGCAGTAAGAAGGATCATCTTTGCCCGACACGAGGACTTATGAAAAAAAACTATATACTGTTAGCCGTTTTATTTGCCTGCGCGGCAATTCCCGCAGCGGCCCAGTCGTTTAAAATGCCGCTGTCCGACAAAAAACTTACCGATATCAATAACAAAGTAACGCGCTCTATTTCGCGCGCGGCCGAAGATTACAGACGCAACGCCCGCAAAAACCCGGACGCATTGCCCCCTCAAGCCCGCCAGGATGCGGCACACGCGACCCCCGTTGAAGTTTGCACCCGCTGCGGCGAAGCCATTACGTCTGCTTACCAGCACTGCACAGCCACTCACTGCACGGGTCTCTGCGGCAAACAGCCCGACAAAGCAGCCCCGCAAGCTAAAAAAGATATTCCCGCATCCCACCCGGTTATCTGCCCGGATTGCGGCGAAACATATACGATTGACGAACAATACCACGGTATAGAACACGTCTGCACGCACAAACACGAGGTTTGCGCGGCCTGCGGCGAAAAAATAACATCCGCTACGCAACACTGTACCGCTAAAAACCACGCCGGCCTTTGTTCCACAAAAAAAGAACAGAATCCGGCTGCCAAACAAACGGAAGAACCCGCTTCTGCCTGCCCGGACTGCGGCCATCCATATATGATTGATGAAAAATACCACGGCACAGAACACCGCTGCGCTGTTAACCGCGGGGGAAACGGCGGAGAACCGGAATGCGGCCCGATTTTTGTAAGCTGCGGTGAACCCGTCCAGGCTGGAGGCAACGGCGGAGAGCCGGAAACTGACTTCTTCTGCGTATATGATGACTCCGGCGAAGTTGGACCGACCGGCGGCGAACCGCAAACGCCGTATATGCAAGAAGTGGATCCGGGTGCGATAACGCAAGCGGAAGCCCTGCTGCAAGCCGATAGAGATGCCCACAACGGTAAAGCACAACACTCTTTGGAGTATTATTACAAACAAGTTGTATCCCATAAAAACGCAAAAAAATAACCTTACCGATATACAAAAACTCCCCCCCGGCACAGCCGGGGGGTTTTCTACATACGGGCCCCGCCCTTCTTTTACCAGCTTCCTGCATAATGCAGCCTCAACGGACCTATCTCTTGCGTAATTCCATCTACATGTCATCTCCGAATGTTTCTGTCGGGGATCTGTCGTTATTAAAGAGGTTTAGATTCCCAAACCCTGCGGCCCGCCTACCTTCGGGAATGACAACTATTTTATTAAAAATACTTTCTGTTCACCTGTTTATCAAAACCCATTTTATTCTTATTCTTTCATACTCATACTAAACGGCCTTTCCCCACGGTGCAACCGTTACAGTCTCCGGCCTAGTTGGGCGACACAATATACAAAAAACTCCCCTGCGCCGTTTACACTCAGGGGAGTTAAATAAAGTAACTGGGTAAAGTTATCTGCCAGACCAACGCCAAAAGGCGTCTTCAAAATTTGCGATATTATTATAGCGGTAAGCCCGGCCCAACGCTTTTTCTACCGAATAAGGCTGATAGACCGTTTTGCCGCGGGAGTCCTTCATTAAAAACCCGGTGGATGGATTGCGCACCGCTTCACCCTCGGCCATAAGCGTAGTAAACTGCTGGAACTGCATTCGGTTGGATGGAGAGGATCCCCCCGCAGGATTTAATAAAAAGCGTACCATGGCATAGGCCTGGAAGTACCACTCTTCCGTTTTACCGCGGGCTTCGGCCGCAGACAGGGACCCTTCATCCATAAACTGCGCAAACGGCGTTAAATAAACGGGTTTTCCTTTCCGGGTTGAGGTTAAGCGTTTGGCGGAGGAGCCAAACAGCGACGAAGAGCCAAAGGCAGCTACTTTATCGGACGGATCCCGCTGAAAGTTCAACCGCTTAAAATCATTGGCCCACGGGCCGCCTTTAGAGCCATTATAGGCTTGGTCTTCCATAAAAACGGCCAGCCCCTCATCTAACCAGTTAGGCGTCATAATACGGCCGGTTTTATGCTTGTCAAAAAACTGTTGGGTAAAGATATGCGTCAGCTCGTGCGTAAAGGTTTCTTTCATTTCCTGGGCTTTACCGGGTGAATCATATACAACAATTTCACCGCGTGTAGGATACGCAAGCGCACCCGACCAAGGTTTGGCATTCGGTTCGTGGCGAAGGTAAGAATCGTGATCCTGGTATACAAACACACGAACGCGGCCGGACATCATCCACGGAATAAAACGCCGCAGCGTTTGATAGGCGGATTCAAACGTCATGGACATATTGGACGAACTGATACCCGAAGAGCGTTTTTGGGTATAAATATCAAAATGCGTACTTTTAGAAAGCTGCCACGTTACGCCCGGACGAAAAGCATTCGGATTAAATTTTTTATTGGGTGCGGGAACCGTTTTGGGCTTATTTTGAGAAGCGGACGGCGGAATTTTGCGCCCGCCGGACTGGGCCGCCTGTTTGGATTCTTCCAGCATGCGTACGGCATATTCCAATTCCGCGTCGGCGGCGGCTTCCTCTTCGGAAACGTCTTCCACTTCTGCGGCGGACTGGGCCGAAGCGGGCAAAAGCGCGTTGGAGGCTTCGATATCTTTTTCAATCGCGGTGGGTTCAGTCTTTTTAGGCTGTTGGGCCGCCGCACGTTTGCGTTTGGTTTGCGCTACGCGTTTGGCCGCCTTGGGCGAAAGAGGCTTTTTAACGGGCTCCACCGACGTCTGCACCGATTGGGAGGTCCCCCCCATTTCAAGCGGCATATTTAAGGTGGAAGCATTGCTGGCGGATGAGGGTTGAGAAGCTGCTTTAGCGGCGCCGCCCGTTTTAGTTGCGGCAGGAGCGGGAACCGTCACACCAGATGAGGCCGCAGGCGTTACCGGGGCTGGCGTTGCCGGCACCATAGGTTTAAGCGGGGTGGAATCAGCCGTCCCGGCAACTTTCTGCGGAGAGTTTTGCAAAGATTCTTTTAGCAAATCAATATTAGAAGAAGGTGCAGCCACAGCCGTAGATACGCGCAGGGAAGAAGACGCGGAAGACGTAGCGGCGGCCTGTCCCCAAGCCTGCCCCGCCGATGCAACAATAGCCGCCAAGATTAACAAGTTTTTCATGCGCGTTCCATTATCCGCTACAGTTCTACGCTCACGCCGGAAGAATTGTTATCGTCAATTTCGTAATCCAAGCGGCATTGGTTATCGGCAGAGGTATCCGTTTTCATAATGGCCTTAACGGTGTAAGTGCCTAATCCGTCCAACGTAATATTACTGCATGTATATTCCCGTACTTGAGAGGCTTCCGGGCAAGTTCCGTCTACAACACCCGTTTTGCAATACATAATACACTGGCTCATATCGTTCGCAAACGCCTGCGGTGTTTTATTGCTCCACAGTGTATTTACTTCCGCCATACACGCATTTACCAGCAGCTGGGCGGAGACGGTGCGGCGCGTTTGGCGCGCCGTAGTAGTGCGGGACAAACTGGCGCGCAACAACATGGTAGCCATACCCGCCAAAACAACGGTAACTAATAAAACTTGTAATAAAGCCGCGCCTCTTTTATTCTTTAACATAAAAACCCCTTTAATTTATCCCAAAACCGTTGGGCAAAATAAATGTTTCTTCCGTTACGTCGTTCACAACCGGGTTGCTGGGAAGTTCCGTTACGATATTAACCTCCAACACACTGCCAAGGTTTTTACGTATAGCATCCGTACTATTTTTAACATTATACGTTCCGCTAAAACCTTTAACCTGGAACAGCGGGACAGGATACGTACTCCCCGAAATATACTTTACGTTATTTAACAGTTTGGAGCTTGTGTTCCCGCTGCACGTCGGAATAGAACTGCTCCAGTTTTCGGAACTGGATACATAGCGATAAATCGTTCCTCCGTCATACGCGCCGGACGGCCGCACCGTGGCCCCGGAAGACGTTTTGTTTGTGTTTCCGCGGGCAAAACAATATGTTATATAGACAGGGTTATTCTGATAGAAACCATCGCCATCCTGCCCCACATTTTTCCCCAACATCAAAAGCGGCGCCTGCCCCGTGCCAAACGTGGAACTGCCGCGCACATATAACACGCGGGAGGATTCCTGCACGTCCCGGCGGAGTTGGCGAAGCGCAATCGACAAATTGTTACGCAACAACACTTTGCTGCGGCCCACGCCGGATTCGCGCGAGGCGGCCGTTGTCAGCGCGGCAAGCGCCACGCCGATGATACCTACAATCATCACCGCAAGTAAAATTTCGGTAAGTGTAAAACCCTTTTTATTTTTCATAACGTAAACCCGTTACACGTAATGTCAAAAGTAATCTGTTTGGCATCCTGAAAAGTGGCCGCGCGATAATTTGTATTCGATGGGTAGCTAGGAGCCGACACCGAACGAGTTCCTACCGTATAGATAAAAGAAGAGTTCGCTCTATCGCAAATGGCCGGAAGCAAACAGGGAATTTCATGTTTCCCCGAATTTAAAGGAGCAGAATCCGTAACCTTATTAGAAGATGCCGCGCCGCACAACCCATATTGAAACGAGGCATCCGCTTTCCCTAATCCGCCGGCATATGCCTGCAACTGTTCATTGGCGCGCTCAATGGCCAGGAGCATTTCTTCCCGGATGTCCGGCTGGGACGCTTTGCGCGATACGGATAAGAGTACGCCAAACGTCCCCCCCGCCACCAACGCCAAGAGCCCTAAAGCGATTAAGCCCTCCAAAATGGTTACGCCCGTTTTATTTTTAAGTAAGCGTTTCATCATAATAAATTCCTTAATTATAAGTATCCTTTGCCGTCATGGTGGAATCTACAAAAATGGCACCTTTAGATTTTTGATATTTATCGCCGGAACCATCATCCTTTACGCCACCCGCAAGCACGTAAACAGCCCCTACGGAAGCGTTAACCCCGCTGGACGGAGCAGTCCCCCACCCGGAAGGGAAAGAGGTGGTATAGTTGGGGCAAAATTCGTAAGGCAGAGAAGCAAAATCTTTAAAAGACAAATACCCGCACGCAAATAACTGGTTTACTTCCACGGTGCCGCTGCCCTTCTTATAAGAAGGAATCCCCTCCGCTCCCGGCGAAGTACAAGCGGTGGAAGCCGTCATAATCACGGTTTTACCCGCGGCCTGTGTAGGCGTAAAACAACCCGTTATTTTATGTCCGCGGCTGGATTGATAGTAGTTATGCATGGCTTCGGCCATTTTTTTAGCCGCATTTTTAGCCTGGGAGTTTTTCATTTCGTAACGCACGGCGCGGAACACCGGCGCAGCCATGGAAACCACCACGGCAATCACCAGTAACACTGCCAAAAGTTCCATTAAGGTAAAACCTTTCTTCATAATCAGCTCCCCAAGGTTTCTTTTTGCGCCGATTCGCTGACGCAATAAATATACCCATTACCGTAACGGGCAGGCAGTTTGGAATCACCCTTGCTCTTCATACAGGCCAGCGGGTTTGTTACCGGGGAATTAGCGCACCCGTCCCCATTTACACTGCATACCCAATACGTCATGTACGTATCACGTGCCCAGCCGCTATTGCCTAAAAATCCGCAGGACACTAAACCCGATGGCACGGCACGGTTGCAGGAGTCTGTAGAATCCTGCATTTGGCCGGACACATTTTTAAAAGAGGGATACTCAAAGCGCATCCGCTGAACGGCACCCGCCAAAGCGTCCGTACGCGCTTTGGCTGCGGTAATACGCGCATCCGCCGCACTGTTTTTATAAGACGTCGTGGCAAACACAGCCAAAATACCAATAATTGTGGCCGCCACTAATAATTCCAAAAGAGTAAAACCTTTGTTGTTTTTCATATATAAAACCTTTTGCGCGGTATTATTAAAGTATTGCGCGCGTTTGGACGATTGTCAAGGCGAAATTAGTTTGCCGGCACGCGTTTGAGGCTTCCGTCGGACAAGAACTGCGCACTGTAATACTGCCCGGCAGTACTGCTGTTTTTACCTAAATCGCTGTTATACATACAGGCCACAACCTCGGCATTATTGCCACAGCAATATTCGCTCTTGGCTACATTATCCGGGCAAATAATAAAAACAAAGCCTTTGTATTTATTACTGGAATTAGTATCATACGCAATTTTAGCCATATAATTGCGGGCAAATAAAGAATATAACAAATCCGTATTACTTTGATTCTTTAAATCTTGCGTCAAGGCACTGCCGACACTATTTTGATAAGTATTCATCATAGTCAAAGTAGCTGTTCCCGTGGGGAATGTTCCCCCGCCTTCCGAAAGCAGATCACCCCGCAGAGCGCGCACCGCCGTCCCCAAGTCCAACAGTACGCCTTGGGCAGCCAGATATTTGTTCTTTTCCTGCGTTTTTTTGTACGCAGGCACCGCAAAAGCCGCTACGGATACGGCAATTACCACTACAATCAGAACCTCAAGCAGTGTAAAACCGTTCTTTTTGAACATATAGCCTCCCGTTAGTTCCCGCCGATTTGGGAAAGTTTGAAAATCGGCAAGAAGATAGACGCCACAATAATACCAATCAGCGCACCTACGCCGCAGATCAAAATAGGGTCAATTACCGCGGAGAAACGCGCAATAAACTGGTCCACGTTATCGGCGTAGAATTTGGAGAGTGTGGCAATAATGCTGGGCAGTTTACCGGATTCTTCACCCATTAGCATCATTTCCGTCATCAGCCCGGGGAACACGCCCGTAGCGCGGAACGATTCGGAAATAGATTTACCGGCCGCCACTTCCGCACGGACCTGCTTGAGCGCGTTTTGAATGATAATGTTGCTGTCAAACGATTCTTCCAACACCAAAATAGCGTTCAAAATCGTTACACCGCTTTTGAGAAGGGTAGACAGCGTAGAGAGCATGCGGTCGTAGTAAATGTTCTTTAAAAAGTTGCCAAAAAGCGGCATCGAAAGCAAGAACGAGTGCCAGCGTTTTTTACCGTCGGACGTTTTAATGTAAAAACGGAACGCCACCACAGCAAACACCATGCTGAAAATAATCAAAACGCCGTTATTGATTAACAAGCTGGAAACTTGCAGTACCATAACGGTAATAAGCGGCAAATCGATATTAAAATCTTTGAAGATTTGCGCAAACGTCGGCACGATACCCAAAATAAAGTAAATCAACACACCAACGGAGGCCAAACCCAAAATCGCCGGATAGGTGATAGCCGTAATAATTTTGCTTTTCATGCCTTCCTGCGTTTTGGTGTAGAGCGAAATTTGCATCAGCGTTTCGGCCAGCTGGCCGCCCACTTCACCCGCCTGCACCAAGGACAGCCAAATATGGCTGAATGTTTTGGGGTGATGAGCCAAAGCCGAGTGTAAAGACTGGCCGCCCGCAATATCCTTGGCAACCTGGGTTAACACATAGCCCAAGGTAGGGTTGGAGGCATATTCCCCCAACAGCGATACGGCACGCACCAACGGTACGCCGCCCGCAATCAGGGTGGAAAGCTGTTCGGCGAAAAATGCAAGCACGTGCCCCGGCACTTTACCGCCGCGTTTGCGCGCTTTTCCGCCGCCGCCAAATAAACCGGCGGAGCCTTCTTTTACTTCCAACACCAAGTAGCCTTTATTTTGCAAGGCCAGAATGACTTTTTCTCTGTTATCGGCGGAAACGGAACCCCGTAAGGTTTTACCGTTCCCGTCGCGAACCGTATATGTATATTTTTGCATAAACCCTCACTTCTTTTTAAACGGCTTATTCGTCGGCCGTCGTAATGCTTAAAATTTCATCTACCGTTGTCTGCCCGCGGATTACTTTACGCCACCCGTTGGCGCGCAGGTTAAGAGCCCCCGAACGCACCGCGGCGCGTTTGAGTTCCACCAAGTCCTGCGTTTTGTAAATAATGTTACGCATTTCTTCCGACATGCGGTATACTTCGTAAATAGCGCGGCGGCCGGCAAACCCCGTACCAAAACAGCGCGGACAGCCTACCGATTTAAAGAACGTCCAAGAATTTTGGTCGCGCGGGTTCAAATGGCCTTCCTGGATAATACGGGCCAGCATGGCCGGATCCGGGATGTGCGGCACTTTGCAGTACGGGCAGAGCATACGCACCAAACGCTGGGCAGCTACCAAGGCAAGGGAACTGGCCAAAAGGAACGGTTCCATACCCATATCAATTAAACGCGGAACCGCGCCAAGCGCTTCGTTGGTGTGCAAGGTAGACAGCACCAAGTGACCCGTCAAGGCGGCCTTTAAACAGGCTTCGGCGGTTTCGTTATCGCGCACCTCGCCGACCAGGATTACGTCCGGGTCCTGACGCAAGAACGAACGCAGGCCCGCCGCAAAAGTCAGCCCGATGGCCGGTTTTACCTGCACCTGGCTGATACCGGCCAGTTTGTATTCGACCGGGTCTTCCAGGGTCATAAAGTTGAGTTCAGGGGTACGGATAGTGGTAAGTACGGCGTTTAATGTCGTAGATTTACCGGAACCCGTCGGCCCCGTCAAGAAAATGAGTCCGTGCGGCAAGTTAGCCGCTTCCAAGAACGCTTTTTTCTGTTCCGGCTCGAAACCGAGCTTATCCACGTTCATTTCGCCTGTACCTTTATCCAAGATACGAAGCACGAGTTTTTCCCCATATACGGCGGGACATACGCTGACGCGGACTTCAATGGAGCGGTTCTGATAGCGGATGGTAAAGCTGCCGTCCTGCGGCAAGCGTTTTTCCGCAATATCCAATTTAGACAAAATTTTAATACGGGAAATAATGGCGTTTACGGATTCTTTAGCCGGTGGAGTGCGTTCGTACAAAGAACCGTCGATGCGGAAACGCAGAGAAACGCGTTCGTCAAACATTTCCAAGTGAATATCAGACGTACGCTCCGTAATGGCCTGGCGTAAAATAGCGTTTACCTGTTTGACGTATTGGGAGGAGTTAGGATTGACTTTATCCAAGTCGAGAAATCCGGATACATCCACATCTTCGTCGCTGGCTTCAGCAGCCGCGACAGCATCCACGGGTTTGGCGGCTTCGTTCATTACTTCTTCCAACAAGTTTTTATTGGAATAGAATGAATCAATAACATTTAAAAGCTGGCTTTTGCTGGCGATGAACGGCTGGACTTGCTTACCGGACATCATTTTAATATTTTCAAGTAAAAATACGTTGGTGGGATCTAATAAAGCCACGGCCAGTTCGGTTTCTTCCACAAACAGCGGAATAACCATGTTTTCGCGCGCGAACTTTTCAGGAATGATTTCCTGCAAGTTTTGCTCGCGTTCCGGCACCAAAATGCCGTTTTCTTTCGAAGCGTAGGGAACGGAAAAATGTTTGGAAAGCGCCGCCGTTACTTTTTCTTCGGAAGCGAAGCCGAATTTAATAATTGCTTCCGCAACGGAAACGTTGTTTTGTTTGGAATAAAGCTGCGCGCGTTTAACTTGTTCCGCGTCCAGTGTGCCTTGTTCCATTAAAATTTCGCTTAACTGTTTTGCCATTTCCTAATCCTCTTAACTTAAACCCTGTAACTAGTATTTTCACGTACCTGCCCCCGTTTTTACGCGGGGGCAGGACAAATTGCTGCTGCTTATACATCGCACCGATTATTCGGCAAGAATCGTAGGCGTGATGAAGATGACCAAGTCCGTAGTGCTTTTGGATTTGGTTTTGCTGGTAAACAGCCAACCAATTATCGGAATATCGCCCAAAAGCGGTACTTTGCGGGTTTGGTCCGTTTCGCGGGAGGTTAACAGCCCGCCGATAACAACCGTCTGACCGTTTTTCACGCGCACCAAGGTGGAAGCGGCGCGGGTGGTGGTATCTCTCGTATTTTCAAAGCCGGAGGCTACCACATCGGAATAAGAAGGCTGCACGTAAAGCGTTACATACCCTTCGCGGTTTACCTGCGGGGTAACCTGCAAGGTAAGACCAACGCGTTTTCTTTCCGCAGAGGAGGTGGACATTTCCGTTCCGCCGCTGCCGGACAAGTTCTGCGTATACCCCACCGTCGCATCCGTAGAGGTGGTGATGGTGGCGGTTTTATTGTTCAGCGTTACGACTTTCGGTTTACCCAAGTATTTGGCTTCACCGCGGGTAAGCAAGCTGCGCAGAACGATGTTGAATGCGGCAAAGTCCAACAAGCCGCCTTCATCTTCCGCTTCATCTCCGGAGGAGGAGGAAGAAGAGCTGCCACTGCTGCTTCCGCTGTCGTTATTTAACTGGTCAGCCGTCGGGAAGATGTAGTTCCAGCCTTTTACGCCCATGCCTTTAATGTATTCAAAGTCCACTTTGCGTTTGGGCCCCTGCATAGAAACCATGGTACCGTCGCTTCCGCCGTATTCAAAACCCAAGTTCAAACCGCTCGTTTTGCTTACTTCCACGATCTGCGCTTCAATCAAAATCTGCGGGGGTTTAATATCCAGCTCAGCCAAAATGTTTTCCACTTGCGGGAAGACTTCGGCCACGTCGGTAATAATAAGTTTATTGGTGCGGGGATCAACGGCGATTTTACCAACCGGGGAGAGCATGCTCTGCACAATTTTGGTAATTTCCGCACCGCCGCTGCTGTAGGAATCGGAAGTGCCGGAAGAAGCACCCGTATTGCCGCCCAAGCTGTTCATCACATCGCCCATACCGCCGCCGGTGTAGGAAGAACCGGTGGAAACATCCTGCGGCATGATGCTGTTAAGTTCGCTGGAAGCAGAACCTACGCCTTGGAGCGAAATATAGCTGAGCGTATAAATTTTGGTAATCGTATCCGGCGCGTCGTTAGAACGTTTGGTTACGACGTAGCTGTCGCTCTTGCCGATGCGCTGGTAAGCCAACCCGTGCACGCGAAGAAGCGTATCCAACGCTTCGCGCACCGTAACGCGCGTCAAAGAGGCCGTTACTTTTTTATTGGCGAATTCTTCGCTCATAATAAAGTTGATTTTGGCCTGCGTGGTAATGCTGTTCAAAAACGCCGATATCGGTACGTTGGAAACGCGGATGGACACTCTGCGTTCCAGGGGAGACGGTCCTTCCAGCTCCTTGTACAGATCGGTTTCGCCTGTCAGCTTTACCGTAGTATCTTCCGTGACGGCAATGGTATCATCGCTGGGAAGGGTTTGGCGCGCCGTTTGGGCGGCGGCGTTCCCTCCAAGTCCAAGCGCAGTTACACAAGCCAGCACAACTGCTAAACGATTTGTCATCTATCCTCCTGTGATTACCTGCTAAATGTGTTGCTATTTCAACTGAACTTTCCGTACAAATTTATGCCCTTTGTAAGAAAATACAACTTCTTCCGGCCGCACTTCTACAATGCGCGCGCCGTAAATCGATTTGCCCACCGTATAAATACGGCTGCCGATAAATACTTCCTGGCCGATAATCCCCCCTACTCTAATTTTATTGCGCACTTCGCGGGTAGGGTCTTTAATGCGGGCGAGTTCCAACTGGCGCAAGCGTTCGGCCTCTTCGCGTTTGCGTCTTTCTTCGGCCAGTTTGCGCTGGCGCTCGGCTTCAATAGCCGCCAGGCGCTGCTGTTCGCGGTATTGCAAAAGCAAAAAATCATCGGGCGATAAGGTCGGGTCGCGGCGGTTTTTGGGATTATATACCACGCGCGGCGTTTTGGCGGGCGTTTCTTCCGCAACTTCTTCGCGCTGGGCGACAAAGCCTTCCCCAGCGGCTTCCGCAGCGGGAGCCTGTTCTAAAACGGCCGCATCCTGCGCAACCGCCTGCGCCGCCGCTTCCGGCGACAAAGCGGGAGCTTCTGCCGGCAGTTCGGTTACATCGGCCTGGGCGGCCAACGCCTGTTTGGCCTGCGGAGCCACTTTGCCTTCCAAAGAACCTTTATTCTGCGCCATAACGCACGGAGCGGTTAAAGCGACAATTAAAAGAAAACTGATTTTTTTCATTGTTTACTTTCTCCCCGCCTGTTTTTTGGCGTCAGGTTTGGCCTTTTTTTGGGCCATGATTTTATCGTAATCTTTAAACAGTTTTTTGGCGATTTTCTCTTTAGGGAAAATCGTGTTGAATTTCATAGAAATTTTATTATTGCCCAAGTGTTCCGGATCGGTATCTTTGGTAACGGAAAAATCCGATACTTTTAAATACTCATCGTTATTTTCGATATCCGCCAAAAAACGGGCAAAGCGCGTAAAGTCCATTTCCGAGCTGACCTGAAGCGATACGGCCTCATACGTCGGGTTGGAGGAGTCTTCCGTCTGGGAACCGTCCATTTGGGGCGTTAATTCGGCTTCTTTAAACACGCCCAAAATTTGGCTGACCAACCAGCCGTTTTTCTCGGAAATATCCGGGAAGCGCGGCTCCAATTCAAACAACAAATCCTTATTGGTCATATATTCGCGCTCGCTGGACTGCTGCATGCGAATGGCGTCCATCTGACCGTTATAATTGTTGATTTTATCGGCAAACTGACCGCTGCAGTATTTAAACCCTAAAAATACAACCAACACGGCCACAAACTGTTTGACAAACAATTTGTAATTGCCTTCTTGAGCAACTGTTTGGATATCCTGAAAACCTTTTTTTAAGGATTCCACTTGTTTGTTATTTTTTAAATTAGCGGCCATTGCGTCCTCCTTCTTTGGCACAGGTAAAAACGAAGCGCGTTTCTTTTTCCGCGGAAGCTCCGCCCGGCTGGTTATTCCCGGACGACGCGGTGCCGGCTACGCTGGTAAAGCGAATGGAAGCCGTATTACCGCAAATTTTCTGCATAATAGGCTGGGAAGCCAAAGCATCGCGGAACTGGTTGCCCATAGCCAAGTCGGCCTGGCCGTCGCCGCCCGATTTAATAGAACCTTCAATCGTTACGGAGCGGGCCTCGGAACCTTTAGTCGGGAACGGGTCGCCGTATTCCAGTTTGGTAATCCACACTTGTTGCGGAATGGCATCCACAATTTCCATAATAAGCGGCGTAATGGTGTTATCGTAGCGCGTCATGGCCTGCAAGTTGTTGTTTTGCGTCTTCATGCGGCTTAAATTGCTTTGAATTTGGCTGGCGGTAAGGCCGTTAAAATCAGCCACCGTGCGCTGTTGGGAAGCTTTGGTGCGCTGGAGCTCTTTGGCTTTGTTCTGTACGTTCATATAGCCTTTGCCAATCATTAAGAGAATAAGGATAATCAACACCACCGCCACTTTCCACGCGGTCAGGCTGGCGTTAAATTCGTATTCGCTTAAGCGGGTGCCTTTGGTAAAGTCCAAATCCGGGGCTTTGTGATCGTAGAACTTAATGCTCGCGCCAATAGCGGAGATTTCGCCCGCCGATTTGGTTTCAATACCGTAAATTTCGCTTAAATTCCATTTACGGACCGGCTTTTTAGAGTCGGCTTCCAGTGCGGGAATCCATTGTTCGACATCCGTCCCTACGATAACCGCTTCTTCAAACGGGTCTTTTTCCAGCTGTTTGGCAATAAATTCCGTGCAGTTGGTAATTTCAAAACGGCGGCGTTCCGCCGGCAGAGAACCCGAAATTTCCACTTCGCGCAAAAGGACGGGCGCATTTTCGTTTAAGAAAACGAAATTCGCCATGTCTTTGCCGAAGAAAGAATAAATGCGGCCGCCGTCCCCCACGGCTTCTTTGTCGCTGTCATTAAAAGCACGGCCCAAAGATAAGCTGGAGGGCTCCACAGACACCAATTCCAACCCAACCGATTTGAGCCCTTTTTGCAAGCGTTCAATAATCAGTTTGGTGGTCAAGGCAAATACCACCCCCAAGCGTTTTTGCTTGGTGGCGGCGGTTTCAAATTCGTACACGTGATAGGCGTATTCCGCTTTTTCAAAAGGGAAGTGGATGTATTTGCGCGCCTGAAGCGGAATAGAACTTTTCCACATTTTACGTTCAATGGCGGCCGGAATAACAAAATGGCGCAGTAAGCAAAACGCGGGGGCCAAACTGACAACGACGCGGTTCGTTTTCCATTTTTTCTTGGAAGTTACTTTTCCAAGCGCCTCCAGCCAGTTGTCCATAGAAAAGAAAGTTTCGTTTAAATCAAGCGGTTTTAAACCCGTGCGGTCCACGGCGTTTATCGGTACGCGCACCAAAGATTCAAGCACGGTACCGCCGTCTTTTTTCGCACTTTGCGCCACATAGATTTCGTCAATCCCAATGTATAAACCCAGGCAGTCCGGGTGGGCGTTCATGTTTTGTCCAATCAAAGATTCAGAAAGACTCATAATCCTTTTCCTTGCCGGTTAGTTTTGGTAATCTTCGTACGGCATATCGTACGGATTATTCATGGGCAGCGGTTCCGGTTCTTGGGTTTGGTACGGATATCCGGCCGGAGACAGCGCCTGCGCTTGCGCATTGGGGTCTTCTTCAATCACCACATTGGTAATATTGGTAACGGTGGTGGTTGTCGTTTCCGAAGAAGAAGAGGTTTCTTGTTTAACGGCGGGTTTAGCCGTGCCCATAGTGCGGCCCGGTTTTACCCACAAGCGGGCGGATTTATAATCGCATTTGGGGCACAATTCATCCGAAGACGAAGCGGCCGCGCAAGAACCGGTTTGGCACGAAGATTTTTTCTGTTCGGAACATTTTACCACGATGCGGCGGCGCATGGTTTGTTTTTCGCCTTTTAAATCGGTAGCGGTCAGAACCAGCGTATATTTACCGCACGGAAGTTCCGGCCCAATAATGCCTTTACGGCCGTTCCATAAAATTTGGTGATAGACGGGCGTAAAGCCTTCCAACTGGCGGACGACGTAGAAATTACCGTCGCGGCCGTGCTGAACCACTTGCAGCATCCAATTGTCTACCGGGTTAACGGTTTCCAAGACGGAGAAGTCAATTGCAAACGCTTCGCCCAAAGAGCGGTCAATCGCGTGGCAGAGCGGCACCACCGCCATACTAAGAAGCGGCGCTTTTACGTTGTTTTCGTTCTTTTCCAAATTGGCGGGGAGTTTGGCTTCGTAGTCAAACACAACAGAAACGCCGTTTAAATTGGCAAAGCGGGCGGGCGGTTCTTGGTCGGCCAACCCCATGTTATAGTGAAGTTTTCCCTGGGAAATACCGCGGTTAATTAAGTAGGAATTGAGTGCCATGGCCTGGCGGATTCCGGACAAGGTTACGTCGTCGGTATAAGAACCGGGCGGCAAAATAACATAAGCGGAGCCCTGCGTTAACGCCAACAACTCGTAAATGTTATTTAAAAGGGGCAAGGCGGAAGTTTTAAATTTATTTTTTTCAAACAACACTTCCGGGTCGATATCCAACGCGTCCGGCTGTCCGTCGCGCATATAAAGATGAACGCCTTTTACCGCATTGATTTTTTCAATGGCGGCGGCGGTCATGCTTTCAATTTTTTGTTTGGTGTATAAATCGCGCGCTTCAATGGCTTCGGGCGTGGTCAAATCCATAAACGTGCTGGAAGCGGGTTCGGAAGCCGTCGTCAGCACGCCTTCTTGGCGGGCGGCGTCTGCGGCGGAAATTTCTTCGGCGGCTTGTGCGGAAAGAGCGGCGTCATCGGCGGATTCGGTACCGGTTAAACCGGCGGCGCCCACCGTAGAACCTACGGCGGAAGCGCCTAACAAAGCATCGTTAAAATCGGACGCTTTTTGCAAAGCGGCTTGACGTTCGGCCTCGGCTTTTTCCATAGCGGCCACGCGTTCGGCTTCAATACGGTCCGTCAACGCCTGCTGCTGGGCTTCTACGGCGGCTAAAGCTTCATCTTTTTTAGCCTGCGCGGCGGCTTCGGCGGCCTCTTTGGCGGCGCGGGCTTTAGCGGCGGCTTCTTCAGCTGCGGCTTCGGCCTGCTGTTGGGCGGCTAAAACGGACGCATCCGCAGCGGCTTCCAAGCTCTTTACTTCGCCTTCTTTAAAATTGACGTCCACTTCCACCGGCGTTTGAATGCCGCCGATACGGTCGTGAATCAATGTTACGTATTTATTGGCTTCGGCCTGCTCTTCTTTATTTCCGTTAACGAGTACGTCGATGAAGTAATCCATGGCTTCATCGTTTTTATTGTCGTTATAAAGGGCGATGCCTTTGGCCAGCTGGCGGGCCGGCGTTGCGGCGGAGAGCTTGCTGCCCCCCGTCAGAGATAAACAGAAAATAGATACGATCAAATAACCCAAGAATTTATTTATTTTTATCATTCGGTAATCCTGTCCCTTGCCGTGCATCGTATAAACGGCGCAATGCACAGATAATAGAATTATAGCAATTTAGCGCGCTTTGTAAAGGCTAATTTTTATTTTTTGTAAAAATTACGCGCGACGCTTTCCTTCCGCCTGTGCAAGCGCCTCTAAACGGGCCGTCGCCAGGGTATTGGAAGGATAATAAAACAACGCGTTTTGCAAGCACCGCCTGGCCCCTTCCACATCCTCCGCTTTATATAGGAGGGTGGACAACGCCAAGTTAGCCCACAAATCGTCCGGATGTTTGTCCAACACTTCTTCCAGCACTTCTTTGGCTTTAATGCCGTTGCCCGCCAAAGAAAGAACGCGGGCTAGCAAAATAGAACCGTTGGTATCGTCCGGGTACTCGCGGATATACGCTTCGATATTGGCGCGCAGACGCTGCTGGTAATACGGCGCCATTTTATGAAAACGCTCCGCTTTATCCTGATATTTTTGCAACCGGGCGGCCTGTTCCAAAATGGCGGGTTTATCTTCCCCTTGGGAGTACAAGGCTTCCAAGCGGCCCAAAAGTTCTTTATCCATCGTATCGACGGTTAATCCGCGTTTATAGATATTTTTGGCATATTCCGTTTCGCCTAATTTGCGGTAGATTTCCCCCGCCAAACGCCACAGCCCCGTTTCATACGGGAACAGCGTCAGCCCGCGCTCCACAAACTCCAATGCGGATTTATCGGCGTAAATAGGGTCTTCGTACAACAATTGCGACAGCATGCCGTACGCGGACAAATTATACGGGTGCAAGCGCAAATTATCCATCAAATAATGCACGGCTTTTTTATTGTCGTGCGCGCCCAAAGCGGCCAGCGCCGCGTGGAAATATACTTCTTCGTAATACGCGGCGGCGGACATTGTTTTTTCAAACGCGGCCAGAGATTCTTTATACTTGTTTTGGGACAATAAAAGGTTGCCCAGACGGAACCCCGCTTCCGTATTGGCGGGATAGAGCGAAAGAGCGGCCGACAGATTTTTTTCGGCGGATTCGTAATCATGCGCGGCAATGTTTTTCTGCCCCGCAAAAGAACGGTACTCGCTCGCCAGCCATAACCCCTGCCAGACAATTACGGCCACCGTAAGCCCAAGTGTAATAAGCGCTACCGTTTTGGTAACCGGGTTAGCGGTAATCAGTACGCGGCGTTCCTCTTTCCCCACGCCGCTGACTTCCGCCCCGACAATCCACCAAAAAATAAACGCCGGCACCACGGCATGTAAAGAAATATTAAGCATATTGTCAGCCAGCATACCCAAAATACCGCAGAACAAGGCTTGCAAGAGTTGTTTTTTATCGCCTTCTTTTTTATGGGCGGCAAAATCGCGCACTTCCAAGAACAGCACCATAAACATAAACAGGAAAAGCCCCAGGCCGACAATCCCCCCCTGCGCAAGCTGAAAGAAAAGCTCGTTATGAGGCGCGGGCGTAATGGTTTTTAAATCGCGCAGATCCGGATAGCGCAAGAGAGTGTTGGGCTGGTATTGCATAAACGACATTTGAAAATTGCCCAAACCGCTGCCCAATACGGGCCGGGCAAGGAAAATTTCTTTCGACACGTCCCACATAAACAAACGCTGGTGGAGGGATTGGAAAATATCATCTCTGTCTACTTTAAGCGTAAAGTTGGAAGGAGTTACATTGGCCAGTTCCGCCGCCCGTTTGGCTACCGGGCTGGGAGCGTCATCCGCATCCCAATACACGCTTCCCCAACCGACGGCCACCGCCAGCACGGCAAGCAAAAATACGCGGCCTTTGCGCCGCCAAATAAGCGCGCGCAGCGTGCCGAACATCCACATCATAACAAGCCCGCACACCGCCCCCAACCAGCACGAACGCGCCAAACCAAACGACAAAAATAAAATGTACACGAGTACAAGCAAACCGTAGACGCAAAAATCTTTTTTGCTGTCCGTACGCATGTAGTATACAAGCAAAGACGGCAGCAGCATGACAACCGCCGAAGACAAAAAGTTCGGGTTTCCAAAAGTAGAAAACGCCTTGGTGGCGAATTGGTTAATTTCAAACGGCCATAAAAATTCAAGCCCAAGCGCCTGCAGCACGCCGTATCCGCACGCCAAAAAGACCGCGACAAACATGAGTACCAAGATATTTTCCTGCGTCAGTTTTTTTAATACGCGCACACCTAAATAAATCCCCAACGCCCATAATACAAGCGCGTACCAGTCAAAAATATGCGCCAATAAAGAATCCGCCGCAAAATGCGTTTTTAAATGCGGAAAAAAATACCACAGCGCGCCCCACGCCAAAAAGAGCAGAATATAATTGGTTTTGCTTTCAATCGTACCGGAAAATACGATGTTTTTGCTCATTACGTACGCGCCAAAAGCCACAATTAAAAGCAAAGTCCCGTAATTTAAAAGACCGTAGAACATGGTTTGGCGCATAGCCTGCGGTGCGGACGAAACGGCCGACAGCCACCCCACCGCCAACGCAATAACGTATACAAAGAAAGCTAAATCAAAAAATGTTTTGGTGAAATCGATATCTTTAGAACGCAAAAATTTAAAGGCAAGCGTGCCGCTGATTAAAGCCATAAGCACGTAGAGCAGTACGTTTTGGGCGAAAAACGGGTTGGCCGTCAAATCGGTAAAAAACACGAGCGGCACGACGAGAAAACACGTCGCCAGCAACATGCGGATAATTTTCATGTAAACGGTTTCTTTGGCGGATTTGGTTAAATTGAGCATAGTTTTTCCTAAAAAGGGTTTGTAATATTGTAGTTTTTTTGACTCTTCAGTCAAAGTGATTTTTTATTTTTTACAAAAATACCACCAAACTGCCCGACAGAATACTTTTATATATAAAAAACCCCGCCTCATAAGAAGCGGGGTTACGTAACAAAAATACAATTACAGGCGAATTACACACTCACGCACTTCGCCAAATTCACCCATACGGGCTTTTTCCGCTAAAAAGACCAATTTAACGGACGGATCGGAGGCTAATTCCGCGCGGGAAATTTCCAATAGTTCCTCCATAAAAACAAGCGGATCCATATAGAAGTACTCCCCCACCGTTAAACGCGCGCCGGGTTCGGATTTTAAAGAACCATCCCGGTTATACATCCACAAATTGGGGTAAACGTCCGCCGACAGCACAAAAACGGGTAAACCTTCTGCCGATTCCGTCATTTCCACGCCGGCTTCGTGCGCGCGGCGCCAATTTTGAACCAACTCCACCGATGAAAAGGCAGGAGCCTCCTTGACCGTAGAAAAAAGGGCTGCATGGGTATGGCGGTCATACGAAATATACAGGCCGTCGTTCCATGCGTCCCACAAGTCCGCCCCTAGGCGCGTATCCAGCCCAAATTGATGCCAGTTAATCCCGTCCGTCGACACACGGATAAAAGTCGGGTCTTCATACTGGTTCGGCCGAATCACTACGCCTTGATTTTCCAACTGCCAGGCCCAGTACGCATTTTCGTCTTTAAATTGTTGTTTTAAATTTTCATACTTGCCGCGAATTACAGCCGCTTTGCTGGCATTGAGTGAAATCCACGTCCCGGCGTCTGCGTTCCAAATAAGTACGTCTTTGGGGCGAAACGCATTTCCCTTAACGGCAATCGTCAAAAAGCCGGATTTTTTAAGAGCCGCCAGTCCCGCCGCCGTTTGCAAAGCCTCCAACGCCGGCACACCGTCCGTTACAGGATGGACAGACTGAAAGCGTACGTCATCAAAAGAAGACACAAAATCCGCTTTAAAAGCGGCATCCGCCCCAAACGCTTCATTTAACACCTGCGCTTGTTTACCAGGGCTAAAGAGGGCCGGTTTATAAGCGGCAATATAACCGGGGAAAGGCGTTTCGGTCCAGTGTTTTGTTTCCAGCCACCGAAGAGGGGAAGAAACCCGAAACAGCGCTTGCGCTTTTTTATAGCGTTTTACTTTTGTTGAATAATCGCCCACGCCAACATGGGAAGGAGTCAAAAGAAGCGCTTCCCGCCCCACCTGTACATTCGGCACGCGGACATTTAGTTTAGCCGCAATTTGCTTGCTGATCTTTCCAACCGAGCCCACACTTTGCATAACTTTTTTTTGCGATTTTAGCACAGCAACCCCTTGCGCAGGCAAGGAAGAAACAGCCCCCGCCATAAAAAGAATACATAAAATAAGTTTTCCATACATAGAAAATTACTCTCCTAATATACGAATTTATTATATTTTCCTAAAAAAAATTTTTTTTGACAAGGGCCAAAAGACCTATATGCACAGCCCCAAGGACCTAGAAATATCGTTTGCCAAAAAAATATCCCCGGGCTTTTTACCCGGGGCATTTTGAAAATTACCAACCGTTTTTACACCGTTTTTCCTCTCCGGGAACCTGCTTACATTCCCACAAGTGGTAATTAGCATTTTGGTACAAACCGGTGGCAAACTCTTCCACATTGCCAGTAACATCTTTAACATCTATCGTGGCCGAACCTAACAAAGCCAGACAAAGAATCGTTTCGTTATACTGATTGCAAGGCATTGCAGAGTCGCAAAGACTCCGATTGTGCGGTGTGGAAGAAGCAATAACAATGCTTTCCAATTTAGAATATCCAAGAGAATCTAATAAATTCCAAACGTCCCAACAACGCCGCTCTGAATTAAACTCCGAAGAGACAGTACTATGACACTCTTGGTAATTCTTGGTCAATGCTTTTTTCTGCCAATCTGAACCTAAAACTTGAGAAACAGTTGTACTGGCATCACTCCAAGCCCATGTTCCTTCCTCCGAGCAGGTTGTATAACAGACATCATCATCTTCTGAAACCGACGGACAGCATTCGCCTTTATGCGCAGATTTATAAGCGGGATCGGAACAGTCCGCCGCCGCAGCAATTGTTTCTCCACACGCCAAATAAAGTTCATTTTTGGCGGCCCCTTTTAACTTTAGGCTTGCCCAACGCATCTGCCCGTTACTATTTGTGTTAGCATCCTTACAGCTGGGGAACGCTTTGCCAAATAAATTAAGCGTATCTGCTTTCGTGTCACTGGCATTTACGCTCTCCATGGTTCCCGTGTTTGATACGTACGTTTTGGAAGCTAATTTCACCAGTGTTTGTACCGCTTCCCAGCTCTAAATTAGTACCCAATA
>JAAGKN010000456.1_pt1 | contig 69142 bp, 84 predicted proteins | sample 6206371 | NCBI WGS metagenome assembly JAAGKN01 (sample SAMN11533720, study PRJNA540317) | gut metagenome | isolation source: fecal pellets from male and female animal of same cohort | host: Peromyscus leucopus | place: USA:CA | collected 2017
AAGATGACAGAAAAACAAACGAGGCTATATGCGAATACCTGAGAGCGGCAGGGCATACATCATTGGGAGGAAAATAAAAGGGGCGTTTTCAGGGATATATTGTCTGATAAATACCAAAGATAAACATAATGTTGCTTATGAAGAATGTAAAACCCTACAAAAGGCAACCGCCGCTATGGATTTACTCCAATATGCGGCGGTTTGTTATTTCCATAGGCAGGCCAGAAATTACTTGGAAAGCGGGGAAGTCAGAGGTAATATGCGAATAAAGTTTATTCCTTTGACATTTTCCTGACTATATATTATAATATATCCAGCTTTCTTTATTATTTTCATATATCGGCGTATGCCGGTATGGTCTGGACGAATTCCTAGCAATAGGTATCCGTGTATAATAATAAGGGCATAATCATAAAAATAGGCGTTTACAGGAAACTGTAGGCGCTTTTTTTATGAAATTTTTTAAAAGGAGGAGATCTTTTGAAAGAAAGGACAATGAATGGCATTCCCATACAGGAAGTATGGAAGATGCTGGCTGCCGAGTTCCCACCGCAGGATATACAGCGGCACCCGTCCACGCACAAGGAGTATGTTCCTGTGGAAAAGATTGAGGAACGTCTCAATGCAGTCGTGGGCATGGAAAACTGGAACTTTTATGCCGACCCGCCGCAGATATGCCGATTGGGATCAGACGACTATGAGAGCTGCGTGGTCAGCGGCAGGCTGGTTTTGTATGATGATGACAGGGTTCCGATCGTGCGCAGTACCTGTGGTGCTTCGGATGTGATCTACCCAAAGGATTCTAAAAGACCGACTTCTGTGGCAAATGCGCTTGATTCTGCAGTACAGGATGTATTTAAGCGCTGTGCAAAACGGTTTGGCATTGCAAAGAAGAAAAAAATGCAAGTCATGCAGACCGCGGCAAAACCCAGGCGAATCCGGAAAAGCTGATGAAGGTTACTTTTTTGGAACCGTTCAGGGCGCTTCCAAGAGGCGGTGCAAAGGTAAAAGTTTCGTATGGGGAGCAGGCTATAGAGATGGTTATATGGACCAAACAGTGGGAAATGCTCCAAGAAAAGTATGGGGCAAAATTCCAGATTGGTGGAAAGCTGAATGAGATTACTTTTTACGGTGCGGAAAAGATCTACCGCGGTACAAATCAGTTGGAATTTATACGGCTTCCGGATAATAACGGAAACGGGAAAGGCGCTGCATGAAAAAACAGGACGATTTTCTAGCCAAACATGGCATTTTGCCGGCAGACAATTTTGCCGGCTATCATTATGCGTATGCTCTGTATGCGTTATATATGATCGATGCAATGCGGCTTGCGGAGGAAGTGGAGGATGGACTGTGCTTTGATGAGGATGAGATTGCTGTTTCACTGGATAACCTGAAACAGGCACAGCAGACTATGCAGCATTATCGGAGAAAACTGAATCTCCCTTATCCGGAGTTTGACATTGCGGAAACGATTTCCTTAAAAGGGTGTCGTCTGGAGAAAGGGCGGCTGATTGGAAGTGATGAGGAAGCTGCCAAAACAGCGGGAATGTGGTATCGCGATTATCTGAATGAGAAGGGTTCTTTCTTTTCGTTTGAGGTCGCAGTCTACATTCTTTTTTTATTGCAGAAAGAAGTGGATTACAGTTTCCTGATCAGAAGGAGGGAGTAACGTATGTATATCATGGATAAGGATTTAAAGCTGCAGGACTGGGAGTTCAGCCAGAGAAAGTACCTTCCCTATGAAGTCAAGCTGAGGCTTTCCGCCAGGCGGATTTTGGACTGGTACGAATATTATGAAGGCATGGTATATGTCAGTTTTTCCGGCGGGCTTGATTCTACGGTGCTTGCACATATGGTAGAGCAAGTGCTTGGGAGAAGTGTTCCAAGGGTATTCGTTGATACAGGTCTGGAATTTCCCGAAATCAGGGAATTCGTACACAGTTTTGATGTGGAGGTTCTGTATCCGGAATGTTCTTTCCGGGATGTGATTTTAGAGCGGGGTTATCCGCTTGTCAGTAAGGAAGTTGCAGCGAAAATACGCAAGCTGCGGCATGGCAACCTGTCAGACCGTTACAGGAATTATCTTCTCTATGGGGATGAAAGAGGAAAACTGGGAAACTTTCGGAGTGCTGGAAGTTTCTGGTGGATGCACCTTTTGACACCAGCGAAGAGTGCTGTCTGATCATGAAGGAGAAACCGCTTACATCTTATGCAAAGGCTACGGGCAGGATGCCGTTCATCGGTATTACCCAGGATGAGGGTATGATGCGGCAGAGGCAGTATAACAGAACAGGCTGCAATGTGTACAATGCAAAGCACCCAAAGTCACAGCCGCTTGGATTCTGGACGAAGCAGGATATCCTGCGTTATGTGGTTGAGAACCGTCTGCGCATCTGCCCGGTATATGGCAAGATTGTGGAGGAAGACGGGGTATACCGGACAACCGGTGAGCAGCGGACAGGCTGTATGTTCTGTGCGATGGGCTGCCAGGAAGAACCGGTGCCGAACCGTTACCACAGATTGAAGGAAAGGGATCTGAAGAAATATCAGTATATTATGAAGCCGGTATCTGCAGGAGGACTTGGGTTTGATTATGTGCTGAATTACTGCAATATCGCGCATTGAAAGGAGAAAAATGATATCGCTTGATCTTGAAAGATTAATGAAAAACCTGTCAGAGATTCCGCAGGAGGATGAATTTGATCCTGAAGCGGGGGAAGAACTTAAAAAATTGTTTCTTGTTCTCGCAGGCGACCAGCGGGTAATTAATAAACTCACGCTGGAAGATATGGCAAGACTGTTTGATGATGCCGCATGGCTGCTCGGCCGATATGCAGAGCAGGTAGATTATAGATTCAATGAATCAAAACTTGAAGATTATGTAGATGCAAGGCGCAGGGCAGTTTGAAAAAAAGGAGGATATGTATGCAGGAGATTGTTATTACGTTGGATGAGGCGTTTAATCAGGCCAATTGCTGTGAATGTGCAAAAGTCGTGATAACAGAGGGGAATGGAAAAAAGAAAAGCAGGATTGTTTCCATAGAGTCATTGCTGAGGGCAATGCAAAATTCGATGGTAATACCCAGAGTCAATATAGCAGTGGGAAAAATTCCTTTCGGGTATTATGACGCACAGGTCAGTGAGGAGCAAGGGAAGTTCAGTGCAGATATGGTTGCGGTTCTTCCAGCAGGGAAGCAGATGATGCGGTATGAAGATACGCTTTATGATGTAAGTGTCCCGTCTTTAGTATTTCGGTTTGAGGTTGTCAGGGAGAAAATTACAACAACGGATGTTTATGTTATGAGAGATGAGAAACCGACGGACAAAAGCCGATTATACCGCTACCCGTTTGGGAATGTAAGCATGCAGGGACGGGTATGTTGGGGCAGGAATACGCTGCCGGCTATCCATGACCTGAAAGGGCTGGAGGAAGCGATGATGCTTTTTATACAAAGCCCCTGTAACACAGATTATTACAAGGGAGAGCAGTATTGCGGGCATAAAGAGCTTTCCCTGCGCGAACTTTTTGAGAAACTCAAAGATGAGGAAGCGTATCCGGATGATTATCTGGTAGGATTGAAAACAGAAAAGGGAAACATGACATTAGGTGACTTAGTGACATGGAGATGCAATAAAAATAAAAGGAGGACAGCATAATGGCTCAATTAACAGATTTTTTCAGTACAGAGGACTTTAAAAAGGAAAAGAAAAACAAGAAAAGCAAGGACATCAAGGGTAAGAAGAAAGAAACCGCGGAGAAAGGCGTCCGCTATCCGCTTCCGGTGCGCGTATTTTCAGGTCATATCCGCTGCCTGCTCAACGCAGGGGAATTTGGCGGCAAGACCGTAGGAGAGGCAGATGTGAAAAAGAAAATACGGGAAGAATATCCGGAACTGGCAGGAGTGCAGTTTAATCTTATAAAATTCAGCAACTCTTATACGGAGCAGTATGAAAAAAATAATAACCAGTTTCCGACAGAAGATAGGAAGGAAGATGCCGGGACGGAAGCCAAAGAGCAAAATTCAGCGGAAATGCCGCTTGATTTTGCAGCTGCAGAAAAAGAAACGATACCCGATGGTTCAAACTCGCAGGGAGAACTTGCTGAAGAAATGGAGGAGACTTCAGAAACAGAAGCGCCGGAGGAATCTTTTGAGGATGTTGATGATTCGGATGAAATGGAAGATGACGGAACAGAAGAATCCGGAGGAGTTGACGGTGGACAGAAAGCAGACAGCATCCAGGCGAAAGGCTGCTGGATTAAGCTTGACATCTGTTATGAGCCTGTAGCGGAAGACCGGAAGATCTCCCTTCCTGTTGTAGTCAAGGCAGGAGAGGCCTCAATGGAATTTACGGAAGAAGCAGATTCCCTTGAAGAAATCAGGCAGGGATGGGTTGTCATGTATCCGGAATTTGCAGATTGCCTGTTCCATTATGATGACAAGCAGAATTTCCTGATACCGTTTAAACGCGGGGAAAGCGAGATTAAGGGAAAGAAGTACCCATTGCCTGTGAAAGTGGGGTATCTGGATGATATGGTAATCTTTTCTGCGCAGGATTTTGGAGATGAAACTTTAGCGTCCGTGACGCAGGAACAGATCAGGAAATTGTATGCGGTAAAACATCCGGAATTTGATAACGCAATCTTTTCGTATGAAGAGGAGATGAACTGTCTTTTCCCAGTGATGAATTTCAAAAAATCGGATACCAAAGAAAAGTACAGCCTTCCCCTAAACTTAGGGGTTCCGGCTTTGTGCTGGATTTAGAAACGGTGGATTTTGAAGGAAAAACTGAGGTTACATTAGAGGAGGTGCGTGTGGCGCTGGAAGAGGTCTATCCGGAGTTTTCTAAGGAACGGACAGAAATGATCTATGATGAAAGAGGGTTTATCATTCCTGTGCTGAAAGGGTCAAAAAAGGGATTGACCGTCACTTCTACTCGGAAAAACCAGAATCTTTTTATGGTGCAAGGTAGAGACGGAAACCGATACCGCATTGAACAGATGCCTTATGGCCAGTTTGACTGCAGGGAGGATGGCGAGGAAGTGGATTTTCACCTTTCAGCGGGTAAGATACCGGGCAGCTTGTTTTGCGAAATCCTGCGTTTTTTTCGGAAAGACCCGCGCAAGGAAGCGGCGGTGCAGATCTTTTATGATGATAAAACGGACAGCTACGAGTTACATTTTCCAAAGCAGTATGCAGAAGCCTGCAGCGTGGTATTTGACAGGGATATGCTGCTTGAAGAGAAGAAAGTGCTTGTGATGGATGCGCACAGTCATGGAAGGATGAATGCCTTTTTTTCATCGGTGGATAACCGCGATGAAAAGGGTACAAGGCTGTTCTTGGTCCTTGGGAGGATTGATGGGGAGGTGCCGGCATGGAAATTACGTGCCGGCATTGCCGGTCATTACAAGGAACTTGCACTTACGGATGTGTTTAATATGGAGGGAATATCCTATGGCAAATAGTATTATCGTAGTGGGCTGCGGGGGAACCGGCAGCCATTACATTAAGGAACTTGGCAGGCTTATATACGGCATGAATAAAAAGAATAGTGTCAGGCTGATTCTGGTTGACGGAGATTATGTGGAGGAAAAGAACCTTGTAAGGCAGGCATTTCTTCCGCAGGATATCGGGCGTAACAAAGCACAGGTCATGTCGGAAATCTTGCGCCAGGCGTATGGAATCAACTCAGAATTTTATGATGAATATATTGACACGCCTTCTGATTTAAGCCAGCTTGTTGAAGATGATGATATAGTGCTTTTAGTCGGCTGCGTGGATAACCATCAGTGCAGGCAGAGTATGCACCGGTTCTATCAGGCAAGGCAGCACTGTATTTATATGGACAGTGCCAATGAGTACAGCGCAGGCGAGGTGGTTATCGGTTCCAAGATTGGCGGTATTGAGATGTATGCAGACCGCTGCGGATATTTTCCGGAAGTCCTTGAAGTAAATGAACCGAAGCGCAGCGAGGAAAGCTGTGAGGATCTGAATGTCTCAGCTCCGCAGCATATGCTGACAAACCAGCTTGCGGCGTGGATTCTGCTTGTCAATACACAGAAATTTCTGGACGACGAATGGGTCGGGGGTGTCTTTTTCTTTGACGCCTTTAAGTGTTACAGCATGGATCGTACAAATAAGGAGGTGGCGCATGGAGTTGGAGGAGATACTGCGGCTTGACAGATACCCTTTTGATTATGGCGCGATGGGTGAGGAGTTGGAAAGAATGACGGAAGATTCTCTTTTTGAAGAAGAAGCCCATTTTGTCCTGTTTCTCCGTTATATGCATCGGTTTATAAGCCAGTACGGATTTCAGGTTCCCGTTCCTGTATGGAACAGTTATGTAGGGAAAGAGGGCAGGCGCATATTTTGCAAATCCACTATGAAGAGCGGGTTCATTAGCAGCAAGCGCCAGATCATGACAAATCTTTTGTATAATATTATGGCCTGCTGCGGCTGGGGAATTGGAAGTATCCAGCTGAATGAACCTGGACAGTTTCCGGAACTGTTCCCTGACGGAGCCGTATCCTTACAGGAGTGGGAGAGAATGTTTTCCTGTATGCCGGGATTTAGTAAGTTGAAAGAACAGGGATTCAGTGATATAACAGTAACAGTTTGCTGGAACCGGGAACTGTATGATTACCATGAATTTAGCCAAAAGAATGTGGAATTGATAAAAAAGCAGTTTTTTGATGCGGAGGAAGCGATTGCGGGAATATTAAGAAAAACGGCAGATCCCTTTGCGTTAGGGCTTGAAGAGTCAATGAGCTGTTTTAAGGATCAGAAGTATATCATGGGTTTTTTTGAAGCGAACCATCGAGATACGATGGTATCAATCCTTGACATGGATTATAATTTCATGGTACAGATACTGATACTGCATATGCTTGTGGGTTGCGCGGAAAATCAGTTCGGATACAGGCAGAAAGGAAGATAGGATGGGAAGATTTGAGGAAGCTGCGCAGATTGACACAGAACCTTTTGACAGTGGACTGCTGGATGAAATTTATATCAGACCTTATGCACAGGAAGTATTCATGTCTGATGCTTTTGCTGCTTTGCTTTTCCGTTATTTTGAGCTGTTCGACCGGAAATATGGAACAGATATTTCCTGTGATGTGGATATAGAACGGATAATTGGATACAGCAGGGAAGAAGAAATGGATCATCTGCTATGGTACCGGGAAGCGGCAGATTTGCTCATGAGAGCTATGGATAACAGTGGCTGGTATATAGGAACGATTAGTAGAGAAGAAGTGAGAGATTATTTGGATAACACGGAAGAATTGCTTGAAGATGAGGTTTTATTCAGGAAGGAGTACCAGAAGTGCGTGGATGACATATTTGAGGATAGTTTCCTGAAAGATGCCCTGTTAAGGGAAAGCAAGGTGATGAAGGAAATAATAGAAGAGATGGAGGAGGGCAATCTGGTAATCGTGTGGAATCCGGAACTGAATGATTATATGAAGTTTCGGGAGGAGCATCCTGATATTATCGAAGCAGTGTGCAAAGATGAGGACTGGTGGATTATAAAACTGGAGGAAGATATTTGGGAGCCATATATGGCGTTCTTTCGTGAGGAAAAGGATATTATGGACGGGAAGGCATATTGCAAAGTGGTACTTGGCTATTACATGGACTCTTATGTATCTTTTGAAGCAATCAATCCCAACTGGATCTGTAAAGCGGTAAAATTAAATAAAATGTTGCAGCTTGCAAATGAAAAGCTGGCGTGCTTCCGAATAGGAGGGCGGACGAAAAAAGCAGCATAACAGGAAAGGGTGGCGGATGCCACCCTGTTTTTTTAGGAGGAGATATGACAGGCAAAGATATGTTAGCGCTCATGGAGTGCAGAAAGAAGTACATGCTCCGGCAGTTGTCTTTAAAAGGACAGAATGAACGGGGCATCTGTTTCAAGGAAGCATTGAGGATTGGCGCAAAAGGGATTGTGGAAGGGAAGAAACCCCAAACGCTTTTAGAGGAAATCCGTACATATTTAGAAAATGCGTATCGGGAAGAATGGTTCGTGTTTGGCTGGCAGAAAGAAAAGACCATTCAGAAAGATTTGGCTTTTTTTGAACGCTTCCTTAAAAGTAACTTTTTGAAAGGGATAACAGCAAATAAGAAGAACGCTTATTTGGCGGATTATCCGATAGAAGTGCAGATGCCGCTACGCTGTAATGATGTTTCGGTTACGCAGATAAGCGGCCGGGCTGACCTTTTGGTAAAACATGGTAATGGAAACATTACCGGAATCGTGCTGTGCAGGAAATTTGGACGGCCTTATTCTTACCGCGCTAGAAAAGAGGATAATAAGGTAATGGGAAGCGTGGAGCTTTTGGTGCTGCTAAAAGGGCTGCGGGAAAAATTCCCGGACAGCTCTGTCTGCGTGATGATGGTAAGGATGGTTTCTTCGGCGGACAACAACAACTGCCTTGCGGAATTTGAAAAGAAGAAAGGGGATAACATTATCTGTTTCACGGAGGAAGAATTTCTTGCCGCGCATCCGGAAGGTGTGGAAGAGCATATAAAGCGGCTGACGGAAAATGCGGAGCCGGGAAAATGTGCGGACTGTACTTTTGCGGAAATATGTAAAAGCGCAAACAAAATATATGTAAATGCACAGGAAGATAATCCGGTGCAGAGGAAATCTTTTGATTTTTCTAAAGTGCAGAGGGCGGTCATTGAACATGGGTCTGGCCCGATCCGCGTATGTGCAGGGCCGGGAAGCGGGAAAACGGCAGTCCTTGTAGAACGTGTGAAACGCCTGATAGAGAAAGGAGTGCCGCCGAAACGCATACTGGCGATTACTTTTACCAAAAAAGCGGCTCAGGAAATGGCAGAACGTATTGGTATGGAGAATGGACCCGTAGTGTCTACGCTTCATGCCCAGGCATTCAGCATCCTTACAGAAAATGAGTGCCTGATAGGGACGGTGCGGCTGGCTGACAAGGTTGACTGCAAAGACCTTCTGATGCGCATTTTGGAGCATGTGCCCATTATTTCCGGTGTCAGTTATGAGGGTATTACTATGCGTCACGGCCTGATTGCAACTTTATTAAAAGACTTTGATTTTATTGACAGAAATGGAGAAGATGCTTATAGGAAAGCATATTCCAAAAAAGACGTTGATAGCATTCTGCGGGTAAAGAGAATGTATGACGCAGCCTTTAAGGAACTCGGCTTTATTACCTATGATGATCAGATTACGATGGCAGTAGCCTTACTGAAAGAATACGATGGTGTGAGGGATGCAGTGAGGGATGCTTATGACTATGTGATGGTAGATGAGGTACAGGATCTTGACAAGTCGCAGGCGGAATTTGTACAGCTGTTAGTAAAAGAGCCGGGGAATAACGTCATGATCTGCGGGGATGCGGATCAATCCATCTATGCGTTTCGGGGAGGAAGCAACCAATTTATGCTGGATTTTCCTGAGATTTATCCGGAAACAGAAGATTTGTGGATGGAGGAAAATTACCGTTCATCAAAGGAAATTGTGGAGCTTGCGGACTGCCTGATATCGCAGAATACGAAACGGGTACCCATGAAACTCAGGGCGATGTTTGAAACGGGATTTAAGGCGATTCATATTCCCTTTTTTAAAGAGAGCCACCTGCCGGACCTGATTATGGAAATTCTGCAGAAAGGGTATGATTATCAGGATATTGCGGTCATCGCGCGGACAAATAAGGAACTGCTGAAGCTATGTGAGGACGCAGACCGTGCAGCCTCAGCAGGCGGTGTGGCAATCCCAATGGAGAGACCCAAGTTTTATCTGCGGGATGATTTTGTATTCCGCTCAGTGCTTGATTTGCTTGAGCTTTCCATAAAAGGAATGGGACAGGATAAACCGCTTTTACGGTTGCTTTCAGGTTTAGGGTGTGAGGTCGAAAAAAGGACAGACGCCTTAGTTTATATGACGACCATTTGATACGGAGGTTGATTTATGGATTTAATAGTGAAGAAGCGAGCCAGTATTTTTTGACAGAGAATAATATTGAGCAGGGTTCGCTGCTTTATGCATATGGGAAGATTTACTGTGCGCTCCAAATACTGAATCTGCCTATAAAACAGGCATTGGAGCAGTTGGAGACAGTTTTTTTCCCGGAAGATATCTGTACCGCGGAGGTTTTTGAAAAACTGCGGGATATTATTTATGAAAAGAAAATTCCGGCAAAATGGCAGCTATACAAGTAATGAAAGCGATGGAGGTCTTTGAGGACGACACAAGGATTTATTATGCATCCGGGGATAAGAACCAGGTACATATGCTGACAGCGCATGACGCTAAGGGAAAGGAATTTCCGGTAGTAGTTATCTGCGGTATTGATGAGTTTGAAGGGGATGATGTGGAAGAAGACAGGCGGCTTTTGTATGTTGCGCTGACGCGTGCTAAACGGGTGCTGTTCCTGTTAGAATCCTATCCCGGCAAAAGCCGTTTTTTACAGGAAATAAAGCAGTATGTGGCAGTAAACAGGAGGGAACGGTATGAGAAATGAGCTGATTTTCGGGACAGAGCCGTATCTGATTAATGCATATCAGAAGGAAGTGGCAAAAGGCGTTGATATGCCTGACATCAATATGCTGGAAGCGGATCAGTTTACGGAAACAGAAAGGGATTTTGCAAGGCAGGCGCCGTTTATTGCATCAAGGCGTGTGCTGGTACTGCAGTTTGAAAAGTTACAGGCGAATGTGCTTCTGGAAAAGTATCTGGAAAAGCCTCCGCAGAGGACAGACCTATTCTTGTTTGTGAAGGAGGTTGACCGGAGGCTTTCGCTATATAAACGGTTTCCCAAAGATGCTGTCCGGCAGTATGACAAAGATGGGAAGATGCTGGAACGCTTTATATTAAGCTATGTCAAAAAGAGCAGCTGTAAGATTACAAAACAGGCATATGAGGAGCTGCTTTATCGGATGAATTACGACATGGAGGAGGTAAACCTCTACCATGTGAAGTCTGCATTGGAAAAACTCTGTACGACGAGCAGTGAGATTACGCCAGATCTGGTAAAACATTTGGTATCACTGAATGAGAAAGAGGATATTTTCCGCCTGATCCGCCTTATTGATGAAAAGCGGACGGCGGAACTGTTCCATCAGGCGGACTTGATGCTTGAAAACGGAGAGCAGAATGTGATTGGAACCCTTTCGCTTCTGCTGCGCAGCTACCGCATACTTTATAAACTGAGCGTATGCGGATGCACATTGAAGGAAGCCGGAGTGCATGCAAGGACTTTTGTGCCGAAGCTGACCGGCAGGCAGGCGGACGAGGGCATTATTATTATTCAGGATGCAGTAAATGGAATTAAAGGCGGAAAATATCCGCCGGAGTTTGCGTTGCGTTTATGTCTGTCCAAGCTCTGCCAATTAAAATAAAAATTAGTTTAAAAAGATATTATTGCGTCTGAAAGGGCGGGATTTGTCCGCCTTTTTCGGATGTCCCGCCATTTTTGGAGGAAAGGAAAAAGAAATGGTAGATTTATTTCGGGACATTCCGGAAGAACAGATTGTAGTTGTACTGGAAAATATTCGGGGAAATTTGGATAAGGTGAACCTTTATGAAGGCCATACCATCAGAAAGCATGTGGATATACAGCTTGGCATATTAAGGACAAGGCTCACAGCAGGAGATATACGGTATGCGACATCCTTTTATGATTTTGAGGTTGCTTCGGCCGCAGTGCAGGCTCTGTTGAAGCAGTATTATGAGGAAAAAATTGTTCAATGGCTTGTATCTGCTGCCAGTGATGTGCTGGTATTGTCTGCGGATTTCAATAAAAGTATTGGTTATGGCTACCGCAGGGATGATGACAGGGTGCATGAAGGATTAAGCAAAATGCGCCTTATATTGGAAAAAGAGGAAAAGGCGGATTGGGGATTCCGGATTCTGACCTGTTTCCCTATATTTTAAATCAAAGCAAAAGGAGGATGTAAGTTCAGAATATGAAAAGAAAAACGGTAGATTTTACGGTAATCATGACAGGTCCGCATCAAATTCCGGTTGGAAAAAAGATACATATCCATAAAGAGGGTGAGTTGTATTATGCTTCCAGCGAAGGGAATGATTTCGGGCTTGTAAAAGAGAGCACTAATGGAACGCCGCAACAGGTGCATATGCTGGAAAACGAGTTTGACGGCGTAGTGACAGAAAATGACAAGACCAGATGGCAGATGACGGTTCGTGTGCCGTTGCGGAAGAAAAAACATATTCATTCTTTTCGATCCCTGTAAACAGGGTTGCAAGGTGAGGGGGAAATCCCCGATAGAGTAATCAGCCGCGGGAAATCCGTGCCGGAACAAAGACACCATGTTCGCGTAAAAAAGGAATGGTGATGACGCCTGCTGTTGATTGCAGCTCGCCATAGGGAGAAGGCAGAAGCCGTGTATCCTGCGGGACAGCCCGCTGTCTGATATCCAGGCAGGTCATTGGGAGGAAATAAATATAAGAATTTTTCCCGCTTTTTTCAAAATATGAAAGAAAGCGGGAGAAAAGGATGAAATATGTGGTGTGTTTCAGTGGCGGACACAGCTCGGCGCTTGCCGCTGTGGAAACCGTATTTAGACATGGCAGAAAGAATACGATACTTTTAAACCATGATATCAGTAGTAAAGTGGAAGATGAAGATGTAAAGCGTTTCAAGCAGGAAGTGGCGGATTATCTGGATTTGCCGATTGTATATGCCAATCGGGAGAACTTTCAGACAGATACGCCGCTTTCTTTATGCCGGCAGATGAATATGATACGGTTTGGCGCCGGTAGCAGTATCTGTACTTATTATCTAAAGACTGAGCCGTTTCAGAAATGGCTGCAAGAGAACTATCCTGTCAGGAAGAGGGGAAATTTCAAGGGAAATCACATTGGTATACGGCTTTGATTCCAATGAACCCCATAGGGTGGAAAGGCGGCGGAAACATCTGCTCTGTCAAGGATACCAAAGTGAATATCCCCTTGCCGATAATCCGTCTATGAGGCATCTGCAGGACATACGGGATATCGGGATTGAACTTCCAGCCACTTACAGGATGGCGAAGCACGCAAATTGTAAGGGCTGCCTAAAAGCCGGAAAGCAGCATTGGTATATGGTATACTGCCTCTGGTCGGAAATATTTTGGGAAGCCGTGGAAACGGAGAAGCTATTGGGATATAGCATCATAAACGGACAATTCCTGATGGAATTAGAGCCGTTATTTGAATGCATGAAAAATGCGGGGATTATGCCCCGCGACAATGAATGCAGTGCCATGTTCTGGGCAAGAGCCAGGCGGGCGCTTGAAATGTAGGTTGTGCTGGCAAATTATTTTGACAAGAACAGCAACTTATACTATAATAAAATAAAACATTCTTTATTATTAATACTGCCAAACTTACGTTGGCGGGGAGACGAAATTCCTGGGAACAGGTTTCTTTCGTGATAATTGGGTGTTGCATAAAATACGGCGTTTACAGATTATCTGTAGGCGCCTTTTTTTGTGCTTTTTTTATGAAAGGAGGGAGCGTATGAGCGCAGTTATGGTCAGTGATACCGACACAAAAGGCATTGTTTGTTCTTTCCGTAGGTTTCCGCACAGTCCGAGAGACGGATATTATGAAATACGGACGGAGCAGGGAGAATTCCTAAGCAATGCGGATGTGGCAGAGCTTTCGGAAGAATTGCGGGGCTATCGGGAACAAGGGTATGTTCTGGCAAAAATAAAAGGAGGGTGAAACAGATGAAAATGTATGATGTGAAAGATGAGGAAGAAAGAAGCGTTTTTCTGTCGGATGAGCAGACAAAGCAGACGCTGGGAGATTTTTACCGCAGTGTAGCGCGGTCTGCAGGGCATGAGGAAAGAGAAGATACCCTGTATGACTGTCGTAGGATTCTGGTATCCCTAAATGTGCAGGATGCCATTATTCAGGCTTATCAGGAGGCTCGTCCAAGTGCGACAAGAGCAGATATCATCATGCTGCTTGCCCTTTGTGGTCCAAAAGCGGATGCGGAACTTGAACGCAATGAGGTAAAAATCCAATCAGGATTTATTGGGTCAAAAGAATAAATTAAAAAGGAGACTATGATGAAAAAGATTTTTAATTACAAAACAGAAGGAAAAACGATACCTATGGAATTGAATCTTTCCTATTATATGCATAATCGGACGCTTGCCGTGTCCCTTTATGAGAAGGGAGGCAATAAGGACGAAGAATACTGGATGCTGACCTGTTGTCTTGATGATGCGCCGGGTAAAAACAGGGCATTTATTGATGTAAACAATATGGGAGAACAGATTGTGGATGCTCTGGAAACTGCTGGTTTTGGAAAGCGTACAGGCAGAACAGCAAGGTCCGGCTATGTAACATATCCTGAGTTTGAATTTGACGCAGAGGTACTGAAAGCGTATATGAACGTGGACTATGGACAGTATCTGAAATGGCAGGATGAGTTAAAAGAGGATGAAGAATACCTGGTTGCGGAATGCAGGGTATGTCATAATCAGTTTCCATTGATTGTGGAAAAATCTGCGGTGGAAAAATACCGTGAGTATCAGGAAGGCGCACCATATCTGATTCAGGATATCTTTCCGGATATGTCAGCAGGAGAGCGGGGGCTTTTAGCCTGCGGTCAGAAAATGTGTAATAGCTGTTTTCAGAAAATGTTTGGATTGGAATAAGAGAACCAAGGGTGTAGGACTGTCTGTATAATTCGGACGGTCTATTTTTGTATAAGGAGGAAAAGCCAGTGAAATATAAGGCATATGTGGAAGTTCTTGACTTACCGTTTTTCTATCAGATGCAGGATCTGATTGTCAGAAGCACGGAAAGTGCGTCAGGAGTCAGGGAAAAGAGGTCATTCTTTGGGAAAAAAGTACCAAAGCAGACAATGGAAGACCAATATGGACTGCGTTATCCGGGCGAGGTTTTGGAACGTTTTCAGGAACGGCGCGGAGAAGGGCGGACAGTCCTTTGTGCGGCTGCCCTTGCCCTTGCAGATAAGAAAGATATCTTAGAGGAAAATATGTTTGTCGGCAGTCAGAAGGAAGCGTTTCTAAGAAAGCTCCGCGCATATGCGGGGAAAGATATCTATCTTTCCGGAGCGCTCTATATACTTTCTGAAAAGGAGAGCGAGCGGGAGAGGCTTAAGGAGATACTGTTGGGATATCCGTTCTGTACCACGCAGGAGGTTCTTTATGTATTGTCGGTCTTTCGTGGAGAGCGTTCTGTATGGGAGCAGCTCTATCCGGCACTGGTTTCTTTTTTAGGAAAGGGACGCACAATCAAGGTATATGAAAATGAAGGCGTTTTTTCATGGTTCATAGACGTTTTTGACAAAGAGGTAAAGGAATGCCGCGGAAAGGATGCAGATATTTTAAAGGCACTCCGCGAACTGCCTTTCCATCATGTGAAGCCCGACGGCAAAGCAGGGCTCCGTTTAAGAGAGAACGGTTATTCTGAACAGGAAATAATATACCTGAACCTGAAGATCCCACTCATGTCCGAACTGGATGGCAGCCTTGCCGAAGGTTCCATTGTAATGGAGAGGATAGCGGCAACAGGGTGTCAAAGTCTGTTAAATGCAGAGATATTGGAAGACGAGATCCTTTTTAAGCTGTGTATTGATATGCTTAAAAAATACCAGAGATTTGAAATCAAGCTGGAGGGATTTCCGGGACTAATGGAACTGTTAAAGAATCGGATATCCGTAAGGAATGTGGATCTATATTGCTACCTGTTTAGCCTGCGGACTGAGGAGAGGCTTCCAGAGACATGGTTTCAGATAGAGCTTGTAGCGGAGCCGAGATGGGATGAACTCGCCAGCCGGATGCAGAGAGAAGAATACAGGGGATTATTTGAGGAATGTTTTCTTGCCAAAGACAAGAAGGACGTGGACTCATGGCTGGATAATTATGAGCGCCTGGTTGGAGAGCGTTATGAAACCATATTTTGGAATGAGGAACGCAGAGATGCCAAGATTATATTTAAGGAATTGATATCGCAAGATAAGCTCGATGTTGCGGATCTTTTCTGCCAGTATGTAGCTGATGAAAAGATAATGGCAGAAGATAAGCGTAAAGAAAAATGGAATACAATGCTTCAGTATATTCAGGAAGCAGGAAGAAAACTTTACTGTCATGGGATATTCCAGCTTTGGGAAAAGATTATTACAGCATATGGGATATTATCTTTGGATCAGTTCATGGAAAATAAAGACTTGCTTGCATTGGCCGTAAACGATGGTTCCTACTGGGGGTCATCTTATGGTTATTATAGGGAAAGGGAATATTTTTGGAAAAACCTCGATTTTTTGGATAAAGAAGAGTCCACTAAGCTGTTTTTTTGGGCAGAAGAATATTTTTATAAAAAGAAGCCGGAGTATTACAATGATTTCCTGTACGCGTTCATAAAGAATAAGGCGCAGATACTATTGTCTGCAGAGGATGGACGTGCGCTGATGGATGTGATAATAGATACATTGCCAAAAGAATCCAGCAGGATTAATGAGTTGAGAGAACTTTTTTATGAGCCGGAGGAATGGGAAGCATATCAGCTGCAGGAAAAAGAGCGTAAGAAAAAGGAAGATGAGGAAGCCCGCAGGAATAAGATGATAAAATGGAATGAAGAGCTCATGGCAGAACTTCAAAATGTGGGCGCGGAAACCGGAAAATGTCTTCTAATAGGCAAAAAGCTAAGAGAAGTGAAGTATGGAGACAAGAGCAAAAGAAAACTCTATTGCGAGATATTGGTACAGGAGTTACAGAAAGAGAGAATTCTTGCGCCAAAAGAAGAGATTGTCGAACTTGCCGAGGAATTGGTGTCTTTGTTAGAATATGATTTCCTTGATTGGAAAAGTTTCCGAGAAATAATAGAAAATATGGAGGTGTCGGCAGATGAATCTACCGTTGATAAAACAGCGTAGCCAATGCTGTGTTTTACTGAAAGAAATGGGACAGGCGTGGATATTGACGCAGGAGTGCAAAGAGGGTGTATTATTGGAATGCCTGCGTTATCTGAAGGAAAATGAATATAAAAAGTATTTGCAGGGAATGAAAGCGACTACACAGCAGGAGATTTTTCAGGATTTATCTTTGCTGCAATATGTAATAAACTTGCTGAAGAATGATGTGCGGCATGACAGGATAAGCGCATTGCTGGAACAGGTAAAATTGACGGAGGTTGTTGCATCATATGATCAGGCGGATGTTGAAACTGTTTTAAAAGACCTGCTGGTTCAGCCAAACTACTTAAAGATTTACTTGGATTACTTTTATCATGAAAACTTGAAAGAAGAAGAGAAAAAAGTTCTTGAGATGGGACTGAATAATTTTTATGAAAAGCAATCCTTGCTGGAAGAAAGTTGGATTGGACAGCATAGGATGCTCCTTCTTGATGATGTTATTTCATCCCGCTTTCTGAATGAGATAAAAGATTATGACAGGTGTCTTGAACGCTATGCTGTCAGCAGGGAATACCGCCAAGTTCTGACTTACATAAAAGGCAGAATGAAGAATCCTGTATGTCTGGATGACGAAAATGCACAGGAATTATTTGAGCATGGAGAGGAAATACAGAAACTCCTAAATGAAATGGAACAATACTTTGATGAAAGCCAGATGGATAAATTCTGTAAATTATGGCTGGATAACCATGCACTGCTCTATGATCTGAAGCATTTGAAAAGAAAGATGGAGCAGGCATCTGATATGGATGTGGAATCCCTTTTGGCTGGAAGGGCATCATATGTGGCGTTTTGCTACAATGAATATTTTCCGGAAGCACTTGACAGTAGTAAGGAGAAGCTGGTTATTTATGCTGTTACTCACAAAAAACATGCGTTTCTGAAGCTGATTCGAGAGAATTTTTCAGTCTTTAAACAAATTTCTCGTTCATCCGTTCTTTTACAACACACTTTTTATGCGAAATGTATCAACTTAAATACCCTGAATGCGAAAAATTTAAAAGCTTGTGCAGATATGGAGTATTATTCGGAAGAAGTATTGAAAGTTTTGGCGGCAAATGAGTACACATTTGATGAGATGGTGCTGCTATATGACCTTCCTATTAAGTATGCACTGTTGTATGAAAAAATTTCCGCCGCGCGGAAAGATGACAGAATTCGTATTATGCGGGAAATTGTGAAAAGGAAGTGTCTGGGTTCCGATGTCATGTTAGATGAAGCGGCAGCACAGCTTTCCAAGAAACCGCTTTCGCATTGGTTACAGCAGGATTTCAAGCACATTAAAGATCTGGGTTCAGATATAGCAATGCGCCTTCTTGGTGAATATGGCAGGCTAAAGCTGTTAATACCACAGATAAGGAATGTGGCGGAAGCAAGATATATCCTTAGCAATATTGAAAATGTTGTCAGTCTTTCATCCATGCAGGAGATTCGGGAAAATGCGATAAAATGTGATGAGGAATGGAGATATCTTGCTGAAATGTTTCGTTTTACGGAAGAATTTGTAGAACAGAACAAAGAAAGGATCATGAATTTTATCTTCACGGACGGAGCGCATATCACAGCATTGTATCTGCGGAGAAATACTTCTAAAGCGGAAGAACTCAGAAGGCTGGTGACGGCGGAACTGATGGGTAAATTCCGCGAGCTGAAATATCATGGGAGTGATCTGCAGAAAGAACTTGATTTCCCTGTTACAGAGAGTTTAAAGCGGAACTGGATGAAGAACCGTTCAGAAACGGATGGCCGCTTGAGTGTTTGGGAAGAAGACGGTTTTATTCCTGTCATGAAAATGGGAGTAGTGCCTTACCGAACTTGCCTCTCTTACATTGATGGAACGTACAGTCAATGCCTTATTGCAAACCATGATTCCAATAAAAAGGTTCTGTATCTGTCACTTGACGGAAAAATCGTGTTGCGTGCAGCGCTGCGGCTTACAAAGGGGACATACAGGGATATGAAAAAGCCTGATGATACACCCCGGCTTCAGTTTGTGGATTTAACAGTTGGGGAAAACGAACAGATTGAAACTGTACAGGAACAGGAGGACAAAGAGCAGCTAGTGCTTTTTTTGGAAAACGAATATGTTTCAGAATTACCAGAAAAAATGCATGAGGCGGCTTTTCAACTGATGCTAACCCTGCTCAGGAAAAAGGCGGAAGAGTTAAGGGCATTGTTAGTGGCAAGTTGTGCTTACCGGAAATATGCGTCTGAGGAATTCATATCAGCGTTCTTTTCCATGTATATCTCAAAATCAAAGGCAGGGGAACAGTATTTGGACAGTTTGGGCGGTTCCAAGCATGTAAACAAGGAAGGAAGCTACGAGAGGAACAAGTTTTTAATTGATAACAAGTAAAATTGTTATAAAAATATAATTTAACAGGAGGGCATAGGTTGAGGCAAGATATAATTAATATTGTTAATAAGCTTTCAGAAGAATCAGGATCATTGGATTTTGAATTAAAAGAGGCCTATCAGATTATTTTTGATGTAATGAAGGAAACACGAAAACGTATTTCTAAAATGAAAATACAATTGAACAATGGATGTATCTTTATTGACGGAAAATACAAAGGGCGTGTTGTACCTTTAGTAAGACCGTTCATGATAAGTGATCCTATAGCGGATTATTATGAAAATAAAATATATGACAGGCAAGAAAGTTATTATTTATTCTAAGGAGGATTAAGATGAACAAAGTAATACTTATGGGAAGATTGACAAGAGATCCGGAGGTTCGTTATTCCCAAGGGGAACAGCCGACAGCAGTAGCACGGTATACTCTGGCAGTAGACAGGAGATTCAAGAAAAACGACGACCAGCAGGACGCGGATTTCATAGGGTGTGTGGCATTTGGACGTGCCGGCGAGTTTGCTGAAAAATATTTCCGCAAGGGGATTAAGATTGTGGTAACCGGACGCATCCAAACTGGAAGCTATACGAACAAAGATGGTCAGAAAGTTTATACGACGGATGTCGTAGTGGAGGATCAGGAGTTCGCGGAAAGCAAGAACGCTTCCGGTGGCGGCAACGCTGGCGGTGGAAATACACCAGCCGGTACGGCAGGAGACGGGTTTATGAATATTCCAGACGGAATTGATGAAGAACTTCCGTTTAACTAGATAGGAGAACTGCTGATGACTATAAGACAGAGCATAAAAGAAAAAGGATGGATCATGGAGGTTGCCGAATTAAAACGATTCCAAAGCGTAGATGTTGCCTTTGTAAACAATGAAGGTAAGGAAGATGAAACGGAATTTGATATTAGCGGAGCCTGTACGGATGCAGGGACAGAGGAACTTGCCGGTCTTTATGATGTTTTCTGTAAGGAAAATGGGATAAAGAACAATACTGTTCTTGCTGTGATAGTGGCGCGGTCTGCTGATACTTATGAGGAACTTTCGTAAAATACGGGAAACAGGAATGGGGCAGCTGCTATTGAGCTGTGTCAGAGGATTTTATCAGACTGGCAGGTGCAAGTCTGATATCTGATTTATAATGTATTGATAGTATAAATATACTAACTGCGTATAAAAGAGCGGCTACAGGTAAGAGTGTGGCTGCTCTTTTTTTTATGTTTCTGGATGCTGATGGATGCAATGGAAAAGGCAGGGAAGAAATGAGAGTATGGGACAGAATATAAGTTTTTTTGTTTGTTTTTTGCAGAATATATCAATATTTGGTATAATTAATGCGTATGTTATAGATATATGGAGGATAAAGAATCATGCCAAAAAGGAATCTTACATATCATGAGCAGAAAGAAGCAGATTATACATTGCAGTTAAGGCAGCTTTTATCAGAGATGCCTCCATATGCAAAGGACTATTTTCGTGCTGTCGAGCAAAAAACCAGTGCTAAGACCCGTGTATCTTATGCTTATGATTTACAGGTTTTCTTTCATTTTCTGTTGGAAATGAATCCGACATTATCTGATAAGTCCATGAAAGAGATAACATTAAAAGATATTGATATGCTGGCGAGTAATGATATTGAAGAATATCAGGAATATTTAAAATATTATGAAGCGGAAAATGGTGAGCAGAAAAATGGCGCTTCCAGTATTGCGCGGAAAATATCTTCTCTGCGGAGCTTTTTTGATTATTTCTATAAAAAAGAAATACTGACAAAGAATGTGGCCATGCAGGTTGATATGCCTAAGCAGCATGAAAAAGCTATTATCCGGCTTGAACCAGATGAAGTTGCCATTATGCTTGATAACATTGAAAATTATGAAAAACAGCTTACGGGAAAGAAAAAAGATTTTTTCTTGAAGACGAAGATCAGGGACATTGCGATTATTACATTATTTCTTGGAACTGGGATTCGGGTATCGGAATGTGTCGGACTTGATATTACAGATGTAAATTTTCGTGAGAACAGTATACGAATTATTCGTAAGGGTGGAAAAGAGTCTATCTTGTATTTTGGAACAGAAGTGGAAAAGGCTCTTTTGGATTATATTGAGGGGCCGCGGGTTATGGTTGCTATGCAGGCCGTTTCAGGAGATGAAAATGCTTTATTTTTCTCTTTACAAAAGAAACGTATCAGCGTTCATGCGGTAGAAAATCTTGTTGAAAAGTATGCCAAAGAATTTGTTCCACAAAAGAAGATTACTCCCCATAAGCTCCGCTCTACTTTTGGTACAAGCTTATATCAGGAAACCGGAGATATTTATTTGGTGGCGGATGTGTTGGGGCATTCTGATGTTGGGACGACTAAGAAGCACTATGCGGCGATTGAGGATCAGAACCGAAGGAGGGCTGCTTCGGCTATTAAATTACGTGAAAAAAGATAGGGCTTCATATTTATTACATCATTGATGGGGTGATTGTATGCAGGATAAAGAAGATATCGGTTTCGTCTGTCATAATATTATTAAGGATCTTTGTATAGAGTAGGCATACATTTTATTTTTTTGTGACGGCTTTTGAAATTCAGGAATGATGTTTCATGAGTGTTGACATTTTGAGGTTTCACTATTATAATTAAATCACTATTTTGGTGAAAGTGATATTAAATATGAAATCATATTATAAAGAACAAGAAATTTTAGCAGACCGGTTTATGAGGCTGCCTATTGTACAAAAATATGAGGTCTGTGAAAAGATGCAGGACGGATTTATTGCAAATATAGAACTAGATGATGGTTATGAGTTTGCGCTTATTGTTTATGTCATGCAGGAAGCATTTCCGGCTCAGGTCCTGGAAAAAATCAGGAATATTTCTAAGGAAAAAGGGAAATATCCGGTAATTGCTGCACCATATATTTCTGACGTCACAGCAGAAATATGTGAAAAAAATAAAATAGGGTATGTGGATTATGCCGGAAATGCCTTGTTTTGCGGTCATTCCATATACCTTTCTGAAAAGGGAAATAAAAATGTAAAGCCTAATAGACGGGGGCTTGTTTCGGTTTTCGAGCGGTCTGCAGAAATCTCATCCTTGATTTTGAGGGAAATGTTTTATGATGTCTCAAAGACATGGAAGCTGAAATACTTATCAGAAAAAGTCGGCTGCAGTATAGGGCAGGTTTCAAAGGTAAAAGATTTCCTCTGTAGAAATGCATGGGCAGAAATGACATCAGATGGGATAAAATTATTGAAACCGGAAGAAATACTTGCTGAGTGGAGCCGGGTTTATGGTAAAAAAGTACCAGATATTTATGCCTGCTATAGTTTGGATAAACCAACAGATATTGAGAAGAAATTAGCGCTTATGAAAGAACAGGCTGACATAGATTATTATTTAACAGGGTTCTCAGGAGGTGTTCGTTATACACCAGTCGTCAGGTATAATAAAGTGCATGTATATATTTCCGAGGAAGACATAAAGGAGGCAATGACTTTCTTGGAGTGCAAGCAGGTAACAGATGGACAAAATCTAATCATATATCCGATAGCGGAATCATGTTGTATAAAAGATGCTCATCAGGAAAATGGATATAGCGTGGTTTCTCCTGTTCAGATATATTTGGACTGTATGCAGATAAAGGGACGCGGGGAAGAAATGGCAGAAGCAGTGATGAAAAAGGAAATACTCAAATGATAAAGGATGAAGAATTAAAAAGTAGTGCAGATTACATCGAAGGGCAAAAAGAAGCGGCACATCGTATTTTGATAGAATTGGTTAATCTGTTTCAAGAGTATCAGGAAAATATACGCATAGTTGGCGGATGGGTTCCGGATTTAATGTTTCCAAAAGAGGGACATGTCGGAAGTGTTGACGTTGATATTCTGATTAATCATTTAACGCTTCAGGATGCTGGTTATCAAAATATGGCATTGATTTTGCAAAGGAATGGGTATGAAGAACATCCCGAAAAGTATTTTTCGTTTGTTAAAACTGTGATTGTTGATGGAATATCATATCCTGTAGACGTTGATATACTGGCGGGGATTTATGGCGGAACTCAATTGAAAAAACGCAGTCAGCATGTGCAAGGAATAAAGGCATTAAAGGCTACTGGTGGTAATTTCGCATTTGAATTCCCACCACAGAAAGTAAGGGTTGAGGCCAAAAGACCCGACGGTGCGATGGATATTGTTTATGTTAATGTAGTTGCTGTTGTGCCATATCTGATTATGAAAACGGCGGCAATAGGACGGGGAAAAGCGAAGGATGCATATGATATTTATTTTTTGATTAAACATTATAACGGCGGAGTAAAAGAATTGGCAAAACAATTTCAAAGCTTTGGGGATAAGCAAATTGTATTGGATATGAAGCAGAAACTAAATGAAAAATTTGCTTCTACAGAACATTCTGGACCAAATGATGTTGCCGATTTTATGGATTTATTGGACGAGGAAGATTTTGAAATGATAAAGAGGGATGCTTATGAGCAAGTTCAAACATTACTCCAATTAATATATAAATAGAAATGACGGTTTTTGGAAGGCGAATGATTATGTCGGGCAAAAATACTACATACCATGAGCAGAGGGAAACAAGTTATACTCTATAGCTTAGACAGCTCTTAACAGAACTGCCTCCATATGCAAAAGATTATTATTACATCATTGATGAGGTGATTGCATGCAGGATAAAGAAAATATTGATTCTTATGAAATCAAATATGAAATCAAATATGCAGTTCCCTCGTATTACGACATATATAAGCATGGTGGAAGTACCTTAAAGAATGATAGTCGTGGTATGAGGTTGATGCTACAGTATTTTTCAAAGTATTTTACAGAGGAGCAGCTTCAGTCCAATATGCAGCGGTATAACATTGAGAATATGCTTGCCATAGTAAAAGACTATTTTTTTAGGGAATATGGTTATACAGGTGATAATATAGAGTTAAATAACCGATATCAAAGGACGATAAACAGTTATATTTACAATGATAAGAAAAATCCCGCAGTAGTGCATATAGACGAGCTGTTTGAATCGACCATGATGGCATTTTTTCTTGCTATGTTTAAATGGTCGAAAGACTTTGATAATCCGGAAGTGTATGGAAACTGCTATGTGTACGTGCTGTTTTTGATGAACGACGTAAGCATTTTGGGGGAGATGCAGGGAGAAGATGCTAACAGGGCATTACTGGGAATGGTTGCAGATGACCTGCAGATTTTGCAGCTTGCTGAAGACTGTTATTGGACTGTACTGGCATTCAGCTTGGCCCATGAGATTGCGCATGCTTACTTAGCCAATATTGGGAAAAAATACACCAAAGAACATCCGGAAGAAGAGGAATTTGATGCAGATGAGATTGCGTATCATATTGTCCTTAAGATTATTATGGACAAAGAGGTAAGAGGCATTGTTTTAGAACCTTATACCTACCTTGCGCCAATGATGTATATGGATTTTTTTGATATGGTTTATTATACTGATCGGGTACTATATAAAACATTTTTCTACAATGAAACACATCCGACTTTAAAAAAGAGAAAAGGCTGGCTGTTTGCCATTGTAGACAGAGATGAATATTATTTTGATACGAGGGAGGGTAATTACTTATATCGTGGATTTAATGAGGTGTATAAAGAATATAAAATTCAGACTATCCTGAAAATGGAGAGAGGTAAACTGGTAAAGATTATCCATACCGAACAGAGGGAAAAATTAAAGGAACTGATGAAAGGGGAAGAAGAGAATGACTAGACAGCAGGCGATGGAATATGATGATAAACTGAGTAAAAAGTTACAAGACTATGCCAGTGATTGTGGGGAAGATAAGACGGCTGCTAAGAACATAGTAGATAATTATATAGAATTTTTACCGGAAAACGATATTAAAAACATGGTTTTTCTTGGTAATGATCCGGTTTCCTATAAACTCGGTAATGTTCGGATTGACTTAAAGAAAGCAATTTTGGCGGGAGTGGAATTAGCCGCGTCCGTCAGCAGACCAGAGAGTATTTTTAATTATATTCAAATGTTAATAGTATCAGTATTGTTTATCAGAAGTGTCACCAGGCAGGAACTGAATGGGATAGAGGTTTATATCGTCTATTTGCTTCATATAAAAGGGGCTTACCAGTCCGGTGTTGAAGAAGAACAGTTTATTCATGATTTTCAGGAATGGTATATGCAGCGGGAAAACACAACATTGGAAAGACGAAATGTAGTGGAGACTATCAATCATTTGTATGAAATGAAAGTGGCAGATTTTGAGAATGGGAAAATCTGTCTAAGGGAGAAAGTTTGGGGAAAGCTCGAATAAGTTTGGGGGAACTGTAATGGTAGGAATGAATCCGCTGGAATTTCTGGAAGAAGTGCAACGTGAATATATGGTAAGTGCATATGGAGATGTTATCGACTATGATGAAATGTATTCTAACGGTAATTTTTTTGATTTTTTACAGCAGGAATACAATTTTAAGTGTGAGGACAGGGATAAACTGATAAAATCACTGCGCGAAATGAGGAGCAGACATGTTATTTCACGGTACGAAAATCCATACTATTATAAGTTTTTTAGTGATATTATCAGTAACATTCATAGGATAAAGGATGCATTTATGGATTGTCATGGGCTGGATATGCCATTGTTTGGGACTGTAGAGTTTGATATGTTTTGTGCCCAGATTAGGTGTCCCAATAGTGATATGCCGCCGATTATTCTATTTTACAGCGGAATCATACAATTTGCCCATAACATTACAAATGTGCTGACAAAGGCTTTCCCTATTCAGGTATTGGATGGAGAAAAAATTACCTTCGGCATGGAGCCTGAAAAAATCAAAGATTGTATCAAGAGTAACAGGTGGATTGAAAAACGGTTCACAGATATAGTCCTAAGTATATTTTTTTGTGGAAATGTTGATATGTGTGATGTTTCTCAGCCAGAGAATGATTATCTTTATCGGCAATTCAGTAATGCGCTGACAGATTCTTTTCTGACTTTTATCGTTGCCCATGAGTGCGCACACTATTATTTGGGGCATTTGGAAAAAGATGCAGTTAAAGGGATAGTGACTCTTGGAAAAGTACAGTATGAGAACTTGGTTCCTGATTGGGAACAGGAATTTGATGCTGATTATATAGGTGCATTACTGACAATTCCGATACTTAATGAAAGAAAAATGGATATTCAGGTCATTTTGGGCGGGTTATATGTTGCCATGTGGGTGTTAAGCATCATTGAGAATTTGCAGATTAAGGGCGGATCAGACAAAACGACGCATCCGCCGGCAAAGGATAGGCTTTTGCAGATAAAGGAAAAGCTGCAGAAAATTATGCAGACCGATTTGCGTGTGTTAGAAATTTATGATGTGCTATTTTCTGATTTGTGGGAACGATTTTCTATAATCTCAGAGGAAGTTGAAACCAGAGTTTTAGCGGGACGTCCTATGGCAGAAGTTTCATACGAGCAGATAAAGAAAGTTATTTATAATGAAACGAATTTTAAATAGGAATTTCCAATATTGAACATAAATATCTCAGTTTTAATATTAACTATGAAATAAATATGGATTTGTTTCATAGTTGGATATTTGACTTGTATTAACTCAGACTTTACACGTAGATCCTTCTTTCTGCGCATGGCTGCTCCGCTGTAGGACAGCCGCAATGTTCTTCCTCACCCTAATGCGGTAAGTATGATTATTGGCATTTGGGATTGTTTCCGTATCAGCTCACATACCCCGAAACCATCAATCTTCGGAAGTATGATGTATTCCTGCAACAGTTTCTGAATATCCATATCATTTTCAACAATCAAAATTTTTGGCATGGAACACCTCCGTACTTTTGGCATTATAGGATTTCAGAGTTTCTATGCTCAGCCGATAAGTCTCCCAAACTGTTTCCGAATCATCGAAATGCGTTGCCACTGCACCAGCGGTGTGGTACCCACTTTCCATCCCGGCAGATATACCCTCTCCCATCGGGTTTAAGAATCCGGCGACTTCCCCTGAATTTAACTTACTATTTGTCAGCTTTTACATAATAGGTGCTTCTGCCGCTCCCATACCGAATAATACTTCCTTCCCCCACCAGTTTCTTTAATGCTGCCAAAACTGATGATCTCCCTATGCTTGGGCAGTGTGCAACAACTTCTGCACCTGTAAACTTCCCGACTTTTTCTTCTGTATATTTTTTTACAATATCATAAGCACTGCTGGTATCCCCATTTCCCGAAATGATTCCTACACGTTCTTCAAATCCGGTGTAACAAGCCAAAATGACCGTAAGCATATAACGTATAAATGGTGTCGGATCGTTTTTCCCCTCATGCCACCCTATATCCGAGGTTTCAAGGACATCATAATACCTGTCTTTTGTTTTCTCAATTTGCCTCTCAATACTTATATATTTACCAACATGATACCCATTCTTATATAAAAGAAGCAGAGTAAGCAATCGACTCATTCTTCCATTTCCGTCATTAAAAGGGTGAATGCACAAAAAATCACATATAAAAACAGGAATCAATATAAGGGAATCCACCTTCTCACTCGCAATTGCCTGCTCATAAGCCGTACATAACCGTTCCACGGCATCCGGTGTATCATACGGAGCGATTGGAGTAAACCTTGTGACTACTGTTCCATCTGGCTTTGTTTCATTAATATAATTCTGTACGCTCTTAAAACTTCCGCCGTAAGAAAATCCCGCTCTTTTCAAAAGGTCTCTGTGTAACTGTAGTATATATGATGGTCTGATTGGAATGTACTCATTACTCTCGTGAATTGTGTTAAGCACATCTCTGTATCCCATAATCTCATCTTCTTCCCTGTTGCGGGGTGTCGTTTTTTCTTCAAACAACTGCTTCATTCGGGTACTTGTCGTAACAATCCCTTCTATTTTATTGGATGCCTCTGTGCTTTGAATTTTTGCAATCTCAACCAAACGTTCAAGTTCAACAGGCCTCTGCCTGATATATAAGTCTTGACGCCCCTTATATTCATGTATCTTTGCGACAAGATTAAGTATATCCATATCCCATGTTTGGTCTGCAAGGCGAATATAATCAAACGTTCTCATGTTATCTCCTTTCATCCAATGCTATTTTTTCATCCAATTATAAATCTTTTTGGACGAAAATTCAATTTTTTGGACGAAAAAAATTACAAATTTTGCAAACCAACAGGCAAAACTCCAAACTATTCGGAAACTCATATACAAACACGAAAACTCTGGGTTACTGTTCAGACTCAATGTCATTTAGTTTAAAGGATTGACAATAGACTGTCCGCCTTTAATTAATTGCAGAAATAACCAATAGGCAAGTTTAATGGGAAACCATCGTCAAACCCTCGGATACTTTATATAATTTTAATTCGCTCTTTGGTATCTCCTACAGAGAAAAGGGCGATCATGGCGATTACCCTTCGATTTTAAAGTTTCCAACTGTCTGGCAGGAACCCTCCTGACGGTCGATTATTTACAGGCTGTCACAGAAAGGCGTGGCAACCCAAAGGGAAATTTTAGAAAAAGTATTATTCTATACGGAGATTTTTTATAACAATACTGCCTTTCTGTGGTACTTTCTTTTTATGCAAAACAAATTTAATCTCTGATACATTACGCCAAAATGAAAGCTCATCACAAAATTGAATTAATGGAAGCATAAAAGCTTTTTCATCGTCATTGAGAAGTATTTCGTAAGACATATCTATATCGTTTATTTTTATTTCAACATCAACACAGGTAATGCCGCCATCTGCAAATGCCTCAAAGCATAAATTTCGCTTATTTATGTAATAACGGGTAAAGTCTCGTTTGCCGTTAAAAATGACAATACTTGATAATTTGTTATCAGTTTCATTAAAATCAATAATTGCCTTTATCATATCACGGCTTGATTCCTTCTTTACAATAACACAACCGTCATTTTTGAGATAGCCTATGCAATAACTTCTGGAAAATGCCATATTAAATTTTCTGACATTTTCTACAGAGGTGTTTAAAAATTCATCTCGGGCTAATTTCCATTGGGTATACGGGATTTCCATTTCAAATTTGTCTTCTAAAAAGGTTATAAATCATTAAATGATGATTTTGTCATGCCATCGCATATTCCCAGTTTTATACCGATTCTGTTTTTATTGACAACGCCCTGTATATCGTTAAAATCAAAGCCTGGCAAAAGTAAACTGCATTCTGCGGAGCCTAGCGTCCACTGATGCGTTTTAGAGCGGCCGCTCAGCGTTATGAATGGCCAGGTATCACATTGTTGTTTGTGCATCAATGGCAAGGGCTAAATCCGGCGCAATGCGCCCCATTGACACCCAAACAACAATGTGAAAAGGTGTAATTAAGCAGACCTATAAAGCGGTCTGCTTCGCCATTACTAATATTTTCACAATGGCCGATTAGCTTCGCATCGTGGCCGTTTTGCTCCGCAAAACCGACCGTTGAAAGTCGCAATATGCAAGTAAACTAAGGCTGTCTGATTTTCTCAACCATGCAGCACCCATTTCATTTAAACAAACAGGGTTTGAATAATAATTATCTGATAAGTTGTGAAACTGGACTCATCTCTAGCGTGTTTAAAAACTAGTTGAAAAATGCATGTCCACAAATTGTTATGTAAAGCATATAAATACGGCAAAATAAGACGCAACTACTTCTGTAACTTGTCAACTAATCATTGTGGACTTTGTAACACGTCAGATATTTAAACATATTCATGTTTTTCACGAAATGACAGAACGTTCACGAATTTATACCCGAACTGTACAATGGTATTGGAGGTGAACTATTTGTGGAAAATATTGATATTTCTTATATGGGACCCGTTTTTAAAGCTGCTCGCATTTCTGCTCATCTTACTCAGGAAGAAGTTGCAGAAAGAATAGGTGTTACGGCTCGGTATATTATGGCTTTAGAAAATGAGAATAAGCATCCAAGCCTTGACAATCTTTTAAAACTTGTGCATACCTTGAACATACCTGCTGATGCAATCCTCTATCCTGATCGAAAAATTATAGATAACGAGGAAGAACAGATTATTCGTATGTTTTGTATGTTGAGTATCAGAGATAAAAGGATTATTCGTTCTACTATGCAGGAAATGTTGAACACTTGATAGTGTAAGCCACCTTAATAGAGGTGGTTTTTCCTTAACAAATTTTTTAGAGGCATCTATTCTACAAGAAATGAGCTGTTAAAAATATTTGAAAAATATAATCCAAACGCTAGTTTTAACTACAATACGCCCAATTTTTTTAATGCTTCTACGCAGTCCCTTGCACCCTGTACATAGAGATATTTGCATTCTTGATCTGCAATAAGATTCATTTTCAGAATATAATTTTTAATCACTTGGCGATCCTTGTCTGTAAGTTTCGCTATAATATCTTCCTTTTGTTTGGATAGTTCTCCGACTTCATGATAGAGTTTTTTTTCTAAGGTAGTACAGTTTTCTCTACGAATATTTAGTGCCTGTTCAGTCAATTCCTGTATGGCCATTTCCAAAATCTTTTTTTTCTCCAAAATCTTTACTCCTAATATGCATTTTATTACATGATAAGTTTATCTATAATTGAAATTATAGATTTTCTATTCCTAGTTTTTCAAATTTCCGTATTTATATGCATATCGAGAATAGACATTATTTATCAGAGCTATAGTTTTTAAATATAAAGCAAAAGTCATGTTCCTTTGCCATATATATGACGGAAAACATGACTTTAAAGATGTTTCCATGTTTAAAATGAATAGTTATATCCTTGCAGTATAAATGATATATCCAACAAAAAAGATAAAATCGCTTTGATGAAATTTTTGATTTGCATAATCAAGATTTTTACATACCCAGTTATAATCTTTTTGAATTCTTATATTATTTGGATGGGTTTCCATTGTCTTTTCAAGTACTACTGGTAAATATCCAAAATATAAATTAAATAAAGCTTCTTTTTCATCATAACTCATCATGGATGTATTTAGACTTATTTTTTCTATGCTTACTTTTGAAAATCCAGTTTGTTTTAAATAGGAATAAATTGCTTTACCACCGTTTCGGCATCCGAGAATATCGCAATAACTACAAATATTAATCATTTTATGGAATATTTTATCTTTATCCGGATATGCTAAACTAAAATCATCATCAATATCTCTAATAAACAGTATACCACTTTCATTTATATGAGAACGTACTATTTTTAGAAGTTGATACGGTTTTTCGGTATGCAATAAAATCATAGATAAATTTACTAAATCAAAACATTCAATATGCAATTTACTCTCTATATCACATAACAAAGAATTAAAAGTGCTATTCTCTATATCGTTGCAATAAAAGTGAATATTATCATTGCCATAATTAATATTTGCAGATTGAATACAATCGGGATCTCGATCAATTCCAACAATTTTTACATTTGAAATATTTTTAAATCGCGCCATCGTATTATAGCCATCATTACATCCTAGGTCTAAAATAATTTGATCAGGAAAGGTAATTTTTTCATAAATTTTTTTGTCGTATTCTAATAACATATTGGTTTGGCATCTAAGGAACTCCTTTTCTTTTTCTTCATTAGCACCTCGATAACGGTTTTTATTACGTTTTTTTAAATCCTCTATACATTGTCCATGTTCTAATAAAAATAATATATCTTTTTTGATTTGTGTAATAAATAAAGTATCATATATTCCATTAAAAGGAATTGGAGTTTGATGTATAAACCGTCCAATTTCTTCCGATGTAAAACATGACAAGTCTTCATTATCATACTTAAAGTTTTCTAATGTGATAGGGAAAAAAGTTATCTTAGGATTTTGAGCGGCAACTTTAATTTCATATTTTACAACATCATTGTCTTGTTTACAGTTTCTAAAAAAGTTTGGACTAAGTACTAAGATAAACACATGGGTTGATTCAAGTGCTTCGTCAATAGGTTCTATAAAATTATATCCATGATTTACAGTAAGTGGTGAGAAAAATATATCTAGATAATCTATATCTTTTAATTCTTTATACAACCAGTTTGCAAATAGTCCGCTTGGTTCTTCGCTTCGATGACAAATAAAAACGTCACAATTCATGTGTATCCCTCTTAGAACGATTATTGCTTTTCATTCGATCAATCAATGTTTTGTAACCGTCTTCTCCGTATAAAAGTGATTGTTTTACCCTTTCAATGGTAACAGAACTTACTCCCGTCTTATCTGAAATGTTTTTAAATGTATTACCTTCTGATAAAAGTATTGCAACACGAAGGCGTTGAGATAACATCACTATTTCCTGATTAGTTAAAATATCGCACAAAAAATTTTCATATTCTTCAAGAGTTTCTAGATACAGCATTGCTTCAGATAAGAAACATAATTGTTCCTTTAACTTAAGTTGTTTTTCTCCCATACATTTACCTTTGCATTTCAATTAATTATGCCTTCTATATCAAAGAAAACAATATTTCTAACACCATGAGATTTCAATTCTTCTGTTTTTTCCCACAATTCAGATAGTTTCATAATGGTTTGAAGTGAATGCCATTTGCCACCATAACCGTGCAGGGGAGTAGAAATAGGCGTACGCATATCAATTATCATATCATCTTCGTTATTGCTTTCATTAATGTTATTATCTTCTTCTGTGACATCATTCTCAATAAGGTCGTGATCCATGTTATCCGTGGTGTTTATTTTGGTAATAATTTGAATAACATAACCTAATTGTTCATCAGGAACCATCATAGTTACACGTTTATATTTTTTTGAAATCAAGTAACAATCAATGCGCTGAATTAATTGTGATACAATCCGTTCTTTTTTCTCATTCTTTACAACTTCTGGGTTCTCTATCAAAATTGATTGAGAATTCATAATGTTAAAAAAAACTTCGAGATCGTTTTGGCGAAGTGAACCTCCTGTTGAAACCAAATCGACGATAGCATCAGCATATTTAATTACAGGTGCAATTTCGACAGATCCTGCTATGTCTATTATACTCTGTGCTTTAATACCTTTATCATTAAGAAAATCTTGAGTTATTTTATGATATGATGTAGCAATTTTTTTTCCATTTAAATCATGGAGTGTTTTTATATTAGATTTTTTTGGTATTGCCAATGCCAAAAAACATTTACCAAATCCCAAGAACCTCTTTATTATACTTTTGCTACCGTTTTCTTTATAAACATTTTCTCCTACAATTCCAATATCTGCAACGCCAGCATCTACTAACTTTGAAATATCATCATCTCTGACAAATAATACTTCAAGAGGAAAATTGTTAGATTTTGTAAGGAATCCTCTCTTGTCCGGTGTTATTTCAATTCCGGATTTTTTAAGAATAGCTAGCGTTTCTTCCGTTAAGCGACCATCCTTTTGTATGGCAAGTCTAATACGCAGATTGTTATCTTGAACGTGTGTTTTAAGTTTGTCATTGTATATAATTTGAGAAATTTCTTTATATTCTTTTTGCTGATAGAGTGCTTTATATTCAATACTATCGGCTTCCTTACTAAACTTACTCCTTCTGGATTTATAAAAAGCCCATTCCTTATCACCATAACAAAAATGCCACCATTCACCATCAAATGGAGCAAACTCCTGCTGGCACATTACTGATCTTAATATTTTTCTGTTTTTCTTTTCTGCTTTTGTTATATCGTCAGAATCATAGTAAATATTTTTTGAAGAAAAGTCGTAAAGCTTAGTTCCAAAGTCTAAGTACTCTTCTTTTTTATAGTCATAAATCGTAACATCCACTGCGCCTCCTGTTGGATGCCCGGCAACACTCGGATGTGCAATTTCACGATGTACCATTTCAATTAATTCAATTTCGGACTCTAAAGGATACTCTTCTCTTTTTTGACTCAATTTATTTTTATAAAGTTCTTCTTGAATCTCGGGGCTTCTATAACCATAGGTTACAACAATCTGACAAGTTTCATATCCGGCTTTACGTTTCAATGCACTGTCTGCATCACACAATTTTTTGTATACTGTTTCTCTGACTATAATATTATGAGTATCATTTTCCATATCCTTTATTGCCTGGAAGCGTCCAATAACACCAAAACCTGTATTAGGAATAACATAAAATCCTTCCTTGTCAGTGTCTCCATCACTATTTTGTACAGACAATAAATCATTGTATTTAACAAATTTATTTTCCAAACGTTTTAATATATCTTGTTTATATTGTGCAGCAGTTTGATTCACAACCATTACCTCGCTTTTAACTTTTCTTGATATTATTAACAATATCAAATTTGTCAAGGTTATCTAATAATTCTAATAATAACCGCAAATTTGATTTATCTATTTCCCAAAAGGACAAAGGAGCAGCCTCAGGAGTATCCTCATAGTGTTTACAATCGTACCCGCATATTAAACCAGACTTTGATCGGGTCCCCATTTTAAAATCTGCGCTGTAAAGGTAATCATCATTTATTGCCTGAATTGCCTTTGATATTTTATCTTGCAATGATATATCTGTTTTTGATTTTTCATAAATATCCAGCAGTATCGGTAAAAAACAAGAATAGCATCGGCAAAAACAATATCCATGTTGTTTTTCAAAATCTTTATTATACTTATCTAAATATTTTATAACTTCGGCGTTAAGAGATTTATGCACATTATTCTCCTTTTACATCTTTGTTATAGCATAGAAAAATTCGTTTATCTTCTTCTTCGATACCTGAAATTCGGGGTTTTTTAATAACTTGATACATCCCATCTATGATTTCAAACCCTACTTTCTTATGACATGCTAGTGAAGCAGCGTTTTTTTCTTGTGTGCGCATGATGATTCTATTTGCAGGAATAAGTTTAATTAATTCTGTTGCTAAATATTTACATATTCCATTACCTCTAAATTCTTTTGCGACGCCTACATCTGCATAATACCAATCAATTGAGGGATCGCATCCATGATTTTGGGCTAAATAAGCTATTTCTTTTTCATATTTAAGAGGTATAGCAGCTGCAAATCCAATTACATTTTCCATGTTATCGTTATAGCAAAACAATAAAACCCCCTCTTTCAAATATTTAAAGAATATGGAGTTTATTTCTGATTCCTTGAAATCTTCTTCATAAGGAGGATCTTTAAAACAATCTTTATATAATTTAAGGATTAATCCTTTATTCAGTAAAGAACAAAGTTTTTCTTGCTCTTTCATTTGTATATAATGTAAACTTTGCATATTATCCCAATCCTTTATGAATCAACCCGTCAGTTTCTATTTTTCCGGATATTAAAGCTTTTGTTACTGTAGAATTTTCGCAACAGACAATGGCTTTTATTATTTTTGACGAAGGTTGCATTATTGGTATTTCAATACTTTTTCCGTTTAACATTGCAATTACTAATCCTGTTGCTATTGTACCGCTGCCACATGCTGTTTCATAAAATAAAGTATTTATCGCGGAAACGTAAACACAGGGATGTATTTTATATGTACCAGTTTCTGCTTCAATAAAAATAACTCCAGCAGCAGGAACATTTAATAGTTGATATTTAGTAAGAATTTCTTTTCCGATAGCCTTTATATCCGCTTGTCCTATATACTTTTTTGATTGTTCAGGTGTAATAACGATGTGACTGATTCCTTCCATTTCGACAAGATAAAATCCATCCGACACTTCTTTAATATCCGTCAAATGATTATTGACCGGCATCTCTGCCCATGCTTCATATTCTTTAGTCACACCTGCTTTTAACATTCTGTCAACTCCAGAAACTTTTATTCTTATTTCTCCGGGGATGCCTTTACGAAAATGCCATGCGGCACAACGCGTAGCATTTCCACAGAATTCATTTCCGGCCATAATAAGTTCTGGTTTTTCAGGGTCAGAAGAAAGAAATCCGACCTGCTCAATGTAAGGAAATGTTTTCATTATAGTATCATTTATTGTTTTCCGAAATTGCAGGTTATTTTCTGAGTCAAATACTAATGCAGTCGCATTCCCGCCAGGGACAAATATTTGATATGAATATTCTTTCATTACTAATTCCCCACTTCATAATAATGATTTTTTATAAATTCAGAAACCAAATCAATTGTCATTGATTCTTTTTTTAACTCCACATTTGTTTTATATTGAATAGTTAATTGCCCCGTTGCTTCTTCTTCAGATCCTATAACAATTGTAAAAGGAGCCTCTTTTTTCCTTACATATGTGAATTTTTTCTTTACATTTAAGTCCTCAAGCAATACATCAACATTAAAACCATCTGCTCTTAAACAATTTGCTGTATGCAAAGCTGTTTTTATATTTGAATCATCCATAGGTACTATCACAATATCAGCAATGGTTTTTTTTGTACATGTAATCAATCCAACTTCCCGTAACTGATAAAACAAACGTGTTAAACCAATGGAAATACCAACCCCAGGCAATTTTTCTGTAGTATAATAGGACGCAAGGTTATCAAAACGGCCGCCAGAGCAAACAGATCCTATTTTAGGATAATCATTCAATACTGTTTCATATACAGTGCCAGTATAATAATCAAGTCCTCGTGCAATTGATAGATCAATCTTGAAGTAGCCAGGATCAACACCCATTTCTATCATCATAGAGGTTACAGTTGCCAATTCTTCAATACCTTCTGAAAAAAGGGCATTATTTATTCCTAAACTTTTGAGTTTTGATATCACTTCACTGGTAGATCCTTTGGTATCAATGAAACCAAGTAATTTTTCAACCGATTTATTTGTCAGACCTTGATCTTTGAACAGCAAAACTAAGTCATCTCTATTAACCTTTTCTGCTTTGTCAATTATCCGCAAAATCTCCACTTTATCAATATCAATATTTAGAGAGTCTATAAGACCATTTAGTATTTTTCTATTGTTGATCCGTATTGTAAACTTTCCAAAATCTAACTGCTTAAACAGTTGATAAATAATACTGGGTATCTCTGCATCGTATCGTATACTTAATTTATCTTTTCCGATCACATCAATATCGCACTGATAAAATTCACGAAACCGACCCTTTTGGGGTCTTTCACCACGATACACTTTTGATATATGACAACGTCGGAAAGGGAAAGATAATTCATCAAAATGTTCTGCAACGTATCTTGCAAGAGGTACTGTTAAATCAAACCGAAGAGATAATTCTGCCTTCCCATTTTCATCTGAATTACCTAACCCGGCACCATTTCTGTTTTCTACGCAATAAATTTGCTTTTCTGTTTCGCCGCCAGCTTTGGCTAAAAGCGTTTTGCTACGTTCAATGATGGGGGTATCAAGAGCAGTAAAACCATATTGTTTATATGTTGTAGTAATTATATTTTTTATGCGATCAAACTCAATTTGTTCTTCAGGCAACAATTCCATAAATCCGGGAAGGACTTTGGTAATAATTTCGCTCATACTAATCACCTCATTAAATAAATTAAGAGCCTGTAGCAAAACCAAAGAACAATCCCCTGTTTACGTTCTATGTTTTCGCCCTTGGCTCCTTTTTAGGCAAGGTATCCGACGGGACTCGAACCCGCGATTTCCAGAGTCACAATCTGGCGCTCTAGCCAACTGAACTACGGATACCATATATAAATTATTAATACATTTGAGTTGTTTGGAAGTCTATTTTCAAATATTGCAATTAAATGTAGACCTAATTTTTAGAATAAATCCAAAACTCATTTGATATAATGTATATTAGCATTTTTTTATTATATTGAGAACGTAACTGTAGTTCGTATTTTTTGTGAATAATTTTGAATGTTTTTGTAAAAGTAAGAGTTTCGAATCAGATACATATAGTAATTTCAAGATATTCATGATGTAAAAACTATATTTATTACCTGTCAGTTCAGTATTTGATATGGTTATTTTGTGTATTGGTGTTCGGATAATAGAGTAAAGATTAATGTGATTTTTTGGGTGATGTGTATTTTTTATGGAAGAATTTCATATATAGCGCTGGAATATGAATGCTAATACCATTTTAATGATTATCTGATCTGTAATTATGAACAGCTTGAGTTGTGGAAGTATTTCATAAGAACATTCTTATCAAGAGGAATCTTTTTAATAAATTGCGATAAACGCGTATAAGAATTTTGATTACGCCTTTAATGATTTTAAATATAAAAGCTGCCACAAGTCAAAAGTGACAGCTTTATAGAAACAGAAATACACTTGTTCTGTATAAGTTTCTTCAAGAATAGCCACAAATTACCAGAAAAACATTTGTTTTGTTAATCATTAATGATACCCTGCTCTAAGTCTATTCCATTCTGCTGATAAAAATTATCCAACGCATCAAATGCATTTTTGTAATCATCCAAATGATTTTCGAAAAACTCTAAATCAGAGTCATAAATATCAGCCAAGTGTTTTGCATCAAAAACATATTCAAAAGCGGGGTTACTACTTTCTTCAACATGTTCTAAAAATGATTTCTGAAATAAATCCCGGTGTGTTTTTCTAGACCTGTTCCTTATAAGCTTTGAAGCAAGCAACTCACCATAAATCCATGGTGATTCAGTAGCTGCCTTCTCCGAAATCATGTCAGACCATTTCAGAGATGAAGGTGTATTAATAAACATTAAACATTCTGTATTGTCTATCATTTTCATCAATGCCGTGTACAATATCATGTGAACATTGCTTGTTGATTTATTTCTTAATTTATATCCATATGTTTTAATTGCACCATTATCATCTCGTGAAGAAACGCAAAATTTATTATCAATTGATTTTAATAAATTATTCGAGTTACCCCACACACTGGAATCAATAAATGCTACAATCCCAAACTTTTTATTTAACCATCCGGCAAATGATTTAACAAAATCTATATCATTATGTGAATGGGACAGAAAAACATGTGCCCTTACTTTTGGAAACCAATCATCTTCTATCTTCGTTTCATTCAAGGAACCATCCGGATTGATATATGTTTCTAAGCCAGCGCTAACTATTTCTAATTGTTCTTTATAGATGCCTGAACCTATATCATGGTATTTTCTAAATTTTTCCTTATCCTTAATATGAACATTAAAACCCGCAAACACTTTGATCCCTCTTTCCCAACTTTGAATATACTGTTGATAACGTTTTCCCACTTACTATTTAAATCTAAATTTAATCAGAGATGTCTATTAACATGATGTTGGGGTCAAAAGGCTTAATCACTCTGAATTGACGTAATTGTTTGAATATTGTACATGGATTTTTGATGATAATTCTTCAGATTTTTTACCAATTCATTGTACAAATCAAACACAATTAATACAATTTTAAGGTTCAGTTAGTTTTGACCCCAACATCTTAACATTATAATATCATAAAGCATGAAGCTATTCCAGTCATTTTATTTGTATCCTGCCTGCTCATACCTTTCTGTTCCATATATCCATTTAGAAATAGGAATTTTATAACAAATTTTAGTTGCGTAATGATAGTCGCAAAATTATAATTTTATTATGGGATATCAAAGTAAATTTGCAATCAGGGTAATGGGATATGGAAAAAAAGGAGTTTGTTTATAAGGCGTTTATCAGTTATACTGCGCGTGATACACAATTTGTTAATAAACTGGAGGAATGGCTGATTCATCTGTCAGAACATGCAGATGCAGATCAGAAATATAAATTTTTCAGGGATAGGAGCTATTCAGATGTTGGAGTAAGTGTCGAGGAAAGCTTGAAACAAAAATTAAATGAATCTGAATGGCTGATTTTAGTATGTTCACCCTTTATCAATGACTATAAGGATACCGAAAAAAACTGGGTGGATTTTGAATGCAGCTATTATGCATACACTTTAGGGAGAAAGAATAACATTGTATGCATTATTTCCAATTCAGCGCCATTGGATAGGAATATCAGTCTTTTTTATCCTGAAAGTATAAGGGACTTACGGGAAAAAATTGCAGCTGATATGCGGGGCAGTAAAGAATGGGGTGAAGAGACCAGCAGAATTTACGCAAAGATAACTGGCCGTCGTTTTGAGGATATTTATAACATTGCCAATACTTTCTACTGGGAAAATCAATATTATGATATTATTGCCACTGCTTATAAAAAGAATAAGGAAGGGAATAACAGGGAAGCACTTAGGATTATGTCAGAAATTCCTGACAACTACAATCCCTGTAAAATAGAATGGAATTATTTAAAGGCTTTGTGTTCAAGGAGTGCCTACAACGATTTCTGCGGATACCTGAATCATCCCGCAGGCAGCAAGATCATTTGTTTTGACAGCAAATCTTCATATGCATATTCAACAGATAATAAATACCTTTATGCTATAAATTGTCTGAACGCAGAGGTTGTATCAAAGATAGAAGCACATGATGGAAATATGTTTCGTTTCTTTTATACGGGAGAAAAGTATATTGGCACTTTTGATGATCAGATTACGGTGAAACTTTGGAAATACGGCAGGGAAAAGATTACCCTGATGAAACAGACTTCCATAAAAATTCAGTTTTCAGAGTCAGTTCCCTCAGTATTTAAATCCTTTTATCCGGACTGTCAGTTAAACCATATGCCCGTATCGTACCATCAACAGGCCCGTTTGCTGGCATTAGCTGTCCGCCATAATTTGTTTCTCCTAAATATGGAAACAATGGATATCCCGCCTTTAAAAGGATATATGGCACAGCTTTCCTGTGTATGGAAAAATCTCGTTTTTTCTGAAAATGCCAAAATGCTTTTTTTGACTGATGACAGATATTTACTGGGTTGGGATCTGAATTCCGGAAATTATGTTTTTTTCTGGAACCGAAAATGGTGTCAGCCGCTTCATGATACATTTTATTCTGAAAATAATATTTTTAAGGCCGAAAATACGACATATAGTATTCATATTTATGATAACGGACAAAAAGCGGAATGGAAAGAAGATAATGATACTGTGTTATTCTTTAATACCATACCCAACAGGAAACTTAACAGTGTCTATACGGCAGATAAGGGTGACGATTACATTATATTATTGTATGAAGGCAATATAGTGCAGGTGCTCGAAAAAAGTACCGGAATTGTGTATTGGGAAAATGTACCTGTCGAAAAACAGAAAACCGGATTGGATTTTCCGGAAGCGTATTGTCCGGTAGTATTATGGCAGGGAGAACTATGGCACACGGTATTCCGTCAAATGCATAAGCCATTTGAGGATGAGGGAGGAAATTATCTCGCATGAAACCCGGTTATGTATAATGGAAAAATAGCTGCAGCCATTCATGAAAGGAAAAGCATGGCCCTATATAATGAAAGTGGACAACTTTTGACGGAAAAAGAAGTATGCGTGAAAAGGCAGCCAGAGATGCTTTCCGATGAAGCGATGAATCTTCCGCCTGGAAAACCGGTAAGCGGGTTATTAAGAAAGCATATAAGCAAAAGTATGGATCAGGACATTTATGAATGCAATACATATGCCTTTATTGATGAAGAAAATTTATTAATCGGTTGTACAAAAGGATATTTACGTCTATGGGAAATTAAAAATAATGTCTTATCAGAAGTAGGCAGTATTCATCAAAAAGATATTACCAGAATTCAGGTATATCAGCAATATAATACCATCATTACAGCAGACAGTAACGGTATTGTTTCACTATGGAAATACCGGAAAGAATTTGGCAGAATTTCTATACTTCCAGGTTTATCCTTTCATACACAAAAAACAAACATCATGTTACAGTTAATGCCGGGAAATGGAGTAGCGGTTTTCTGCAATGATACAGGCGAATTGAAGCTTTATACCGCATTAAATGAAGAAAATATAAAAGTACAGACACTTTTATCAGCAGATGTATCAAAGACAGGAAATATATGTCATGTTTTATCCATATATGTAACAACTGATCTATCAAGGCTTGTTGTCTGCCGGCAGAATCGGATTGATTTCGTTCGGCTTCCCGACGGGAAGGTAGTATTGGAAACGGAAATTCATGGCGAGATAAAAGATATGAAAATCTACGATGATGAAAAGATGGTTGAATTGTCCATCAAATCCCATTCAGGATACGATTATAAGGAGATATATTATATTGCGAATTTGACTGATAAGGAATATGAAAAACTTTTGCTGGGCAGACGGATGTATTTCTTTTCTGACAAAATCCACTGAGACCATGATGTTAAGAAGGAGGAACCTATGGAAGAATTAAAAATGAGACACTTGGAAATGATACAGGAAGTTATAAGCAGAATGGCAAACAATTCTTTTGCCTTAAAGGGCTGGACAGTCACTTTGGTAGCTGGAATATTTACATTGTCAGGAGATGCTATTGGAACAAATTTTTGGTTTTTATTTATTCCGATTATTATTTTCTGGGGACTGGATGCGTTTTATTTATCGAAAGAGCGCTCTTACAGGGCGTTATATGAGCATGTGACCGGATTAAATCCAAATCAAATAGATTTTAACATGGGAACCAGGGCTTTTTCTGGTATCAAAAAAAACAAATTCTGGAATTGCCTGTTATCCCCAACAGAACTGTGTTTTTACTTCCCATTATCTGCCTTGTCGGGAATAATTATTCTCATTATTAACTGATTTATTAATGGCTGTGAATTGTATAAAAATCCACAGCCATAATTTGGGGGATTTTTGTCACATATACATGTTTTGCCTTATTAGGATACTATATTCCTCAACAGCCGTTCCACCATCAGCCTATGGTTGACATTATAAAATAAGCCCTCATTTAATTCACTTCCCCATGGATTGATAGTCTCCCAATTTCCCTGCTTCAGAAGTTCGAATGCATACTCACTGGACCGGCCTCCCACAGTACCTGATAAAGCCACCGGTATACCGCATTTTCTTGCCATCCCTACTTCAATGTCCACGCCCTGCTGAAAGGGGTCATCTTTTATTTTCCCTCCAAGACAGATCAGCATTTCTGCTTTTTCCCTGCATATCATATTTACCCGCATTTCCTGCAGACCATCAGATAAAACCAGATGGCATTTTGTATTGAGCAGTTCCAGGTCATATTCATTGGCATACGCTTTATCCATATGCATCTCTATTGAATATGTGACATCAGAAGAATACAGTTCGCCAATTTCAAAAATAATCTGCTGGAACGTTGGATGGGCGCCAAATACCAGCGTATAACCGTTTCGGATAATCTGTCTTGCATATATGGTTACGGCCTCCGTCAATGAATTTTTATATATTTCATCATAATCCGGAAATGCACCTGAAATAATAATTCTTTTTCCTGTTTTAGGATTGTGCGCACCAAATATATTCTGAATATTTGCAAGATAGTCCTCATAGTTTTCTTCGCAAATTCTTTCATCACCTGTATTATTCTGTCTTTTTCCATGAACGGAGAGCAGAAACAGCTTATTGCATTCCTTGTACAGCTCCTTGTTTTTTACTTTTGTACAAAAATCCTCAATATCCTGCCTTTTGGGATTCCTCCCAAAACATTGTATGTAATGTTTTCTGATTCCTGAATCATATCTGTCTTTTACGTTTTCTTTATATTCAATCTGATATGCCAATGTATTTCCAATGTCGCGGTTCAGCCTGATTTTGTTTTCCCGCCCCATTTCCATCAGACACTCCACATAAGAATAAACCTGACCAGAAGAATTCATGATTAATTGAAAACACCTTTCTTCTACTTCATCCACGATTTCTGTCAGCCGGTCTGGATTATAAAATTCATTGCTGCCATATTGGAGTAATGGATTTTCGCATGGTCTTATTTCCATATCGCCATATGGAGCATTATCAATCTGAATCCATAATATGGGAATATCATTAAGCAGTGCATGACACATTTCTTTCATAATAAACTTTGAATGCTGGGCATGTTCCGTCTGCAGGAAAATCAGTACATCGCTTACTTTCAGGTGCTCATCAATATCTTTTTGGGCATCATCCCCTACCGCAACATTGACCACATCGCGGTAAACATTTCTTTCCCTTGTCAGAAGCCGTAACCCGTCAGCAAGCCTGGCTGCGAGCCGTTCCCCATCTCTTCTGCAGTGACTGATAAAATACAAGACTTCATCACTGTAAAGAGGTGATAATGTCTGTGCAATAATTTTCCGCGCAAAAACCTGTGCGATGGCTTTCAGATTATTTTTCAGCGGATTTCTGTTCTCTTTCCGGCATGATACATCAAAGCTTTGTTTATCCGCAACTGGTTTAGGTGGTCTTCTGCATTCCGGTGCTGCCTCCATTGCTATCGGCCATATTCTGCTTTTAGCATCATTGTATTTGCCAAGTAATTTCAATATCTGATCGTCATATATGCCATTTTCTGCGGTAAAGAAGATCAGGATATCATCTTTATCCGCGTCTTCGAGCATTACCTGCCTGATCAGTGCTGATGAACTGATATACCTCAGATTATATATATAATGATCAAGTATTTCACAACAGGCATTGAAGAAAAGTATCGCATCCCCCATATCTGTCATGGTCATCTCTGGCCTGCAAAAAATAACATTCATTTTATCCCTCCATACAATCAGTTATCTCTTTCCGTACTCCGGAAATTGTTTTTAAAATTTCCTTGTATTCCGCCCTGCCCAATTTAGAAACTATCAGTTTTTCCGTCCTGTCCAAATATCCTAAAGCATCATTGTATTTGCCATGATAGTAGTAATATTTTTCCAGTGAAAAATACACTGCCACCTTCAGTTCGTAATCCTTCCTATACAGTTCCTTCTTTTTGTCCAGCAGTGCATTGGCTTTCAGCAGTGTTTTTATAGAATCAGGATATTTTTCCCAATCCTCAGCAAAAGTGGCCAGTATCAAATAAATCTCTGCCGTTTCGGAAACAATCTCTTTTTTTTGGTTCAATAAGTGATATGCCTGCACATAATACAGGAGTGCTGCTCTCCTCAAATGTATATGTTCTAGTATTTCTCCCATACACAGGTATATCGGATAATCATCAGTTGAAACCTCCTGTCTTTTTAAGCACTGGACTGCCATCCTTTCCGCAATATAAGCAGGAAACAAATTTCCCGCCAAGTACCATGTATTTGCCAGATTGTGGAGGGATGTTACCGTTGAAGGCGTATATAAACCTCCGTTCATTAAGCGGTACCGTAATCCCTTTAAATGAAAATTTGCGGCCTTTTTATATTCCTCCCTCATATCAAAAACACTTCCCATATTATCCAATGTATTAGCAATATGCATATTTTCATCCGGGAAATATTTCTGATAACATTTTAGCGCCATGCCATAATAATTCAGCGCTTCCTGAGTATGCTTCGTTTCCTGCATCAACTGTCCCATATTATTTAGGATAACTCCATATAGTTCAGACTCATCAACAGAGCATTTTTCTAAAATATTCAACGCTTTTTTATAAGCGTTACGCGCCTCTGTGTATAGCTGCATATTTTGGGTGCAGGAACCGATCTGATTATAAATTCCAGCTTTTTTCATCTTTGAAACACCCTTTTGTTTTTGTAAAACCTGCATAGCATTTTCATAACATTCCAGGGAGAGTCGGTTCAATCCTGCATTTTCATATGCCGCCCCCATATTCAAAAAATTATCTGCTCTCCATAGCTCGGACTCATCACACTGCTCCAGCAGTTTTTGAACTTTTTTTCCAATCATAACCGCTTCTTTCGGTTTTCCAGTCTCGATATAATAAAACATGCTTTTTTCATACCACGGAACTGCGGCAAAAGTTTCTTTTTTACCTGTGGCATCCAATAACTTTTCTACCGCTTTTAAAGACGCTGCTTCTTTTTCCCAGTTTCTCATACAATAAAAGATGTCACATTCTACCAAAAGCAATTCTATCTGATACTTGTTGTCATATTGTACCATTTTTCTGGCATTATTGCACTGTTTCAGCGCAAGTTCCGGAAATCCCCTCTTTGTGAGGTGATACATATTCAGAATCCTTACGCCCATCACTTCGGAGTGAGTTTTCCCAAATGTAGCTTGAATCCTGGGCATCAGCTGCATATACTCCTTCTGATATTCCTCGTCACTGTCCTTCTTGCTCAGAATATTGAGAAGCGTTATCCTGACACGCAGACTGTTTACGGTATCTTCATAAAAAGGATTCCCATATAAATTTAAAAGCCTGCGCCCCAGTGTATATGCTGTTTCATAATGCCCTGTATTCACATAAACCCTGCATAATACATTTTTATATTCACAAATCTGGTATACACTTTCCCCAGCCTTCTGTCCTGCCTTTATTGCCCCTTTCGCATATCTGCGTGCCTTACTATATTGAAGTCTTTTTGCATACAATATGGATAGATGGTTATATATATTGCCTGCATGATCCTGCGAGATCCTGTTTTGTTCCAACAGAGCACGCATTGTTTCCAAATGCTGTTGTGCGCTGTCAAGCATCCCTTGCTCCAGTTCCATATTAATGACTGTAAGCATATAGATATAATTATATTCTGTAACTTTAATCTCCGACCATGCATTCAGGACTTTCTCAAAACCTGAAAGTTTTTGCAACCGGTCAAATGCATACTCTTCATTAAAATATGTGATGCTGTCCACAATCTGGATATTATTTAGAATCCGTTCCGTCAGTTCTTCTTTTTGGATATATGAAAGCTGATGCAGCAATTCCCTACCAAGTACCGGATCGTCTTCGGCATCCCTTAGGCATATATCAATGATGTTTCTCCTAAACATTCGCATCTGGTTTTCCCCTGTTTCCCATAACCTGTAGACAGCGCTTCGAAATTCTTTAGCTTCCGCGAGCATACGATGCTGTCCGGTTATCTCCAAATATGGATATACAAAAGCAATTATTTCCCGGTCAGCATACCCCGTCAACAGTTCCAGTTCTTTCTCTGTTAATCCGTTTTCTGTACAAATGAGATAAAACATCAGACTTTTAATATATTCTGTTTTATTTGGAAATCTGCCCAGCATCCTTTGTAAAAAGATAATATACAAATCTGTAAGTGTCCCTGCCTGTAAAGCCTGCTTATACAATATTTTATTAATTGTATTATATTTCGCTATGGAATTCAGTTCGGTGATAAATACATACACATATTCCAATGATATTTCAGATCTTTTGCGGAAAAACCAGTTTGTTTCTATCCGTTTACTTTCACCTCGCTTACCTTCTGCCCAAAGCATCTTTTTAAGCATTTGATATGGATTGATGGCTGTATGCGCAAAATAAGACACTTTTTTATTAGAAACCAATGCCTTATCACTTGTCGTTATGACCATTTTCACATTTTTAGGCAGCTTATCCGGCAAAATAACATTCACAGAAAATGTATCCATTATATGTATCTTATCAATTCCGTCCAGAATCAGACAGCACTTGGAAGGATATAATGCTGCCGTTTTCATTGTTTCTTGGAATAACTGTACATACTCTTTCTCAGAATGGGCATCTTCCAGCGTTTTTGCAGGCATTCCATAATATTCATATACCTGTTTCAGTAACATCGAAATTACATCACTTAATGTAAAAGCATCACACCCCGCAAAAGCAAAACACATCCCCTGCATATATTGCTCCAGATACATCCGGGCAGCCATGACGGTTTTTCCGCTGCCTTGCCTGCCATAAATACACAATACTTTTCTTGACGTGCTTTCCAGGTATTTATATACATCCGATATCTGTTTATCTTTTACATAATATTTGGTCTTTCTTATGGCATATGACGTGAGCGCAGAAGGCTTTATTTCTTTGAAAATACTGTGTGCAATACTTAAAACCCATTCAATTACATTGTTTTTAATGTCACTGTAACTGCCAGTTTCCTCACACCTCTGTCCGGATTGCTGTATCCTGGATAGTAATCCGTTAATCCTGCTATCTCTTTTGCCTGCATTACCGTTTATGACAAGAAACAATCTGTTTTTACGTGCGAAATTTATTGCATAAAGAAATTCCAGCTCCAGAACACTCACGTTTTGATCAATGGCGTCCGCCAGCATCGGATACTCTTTTTTTAATTTTTCCTGTTCTCCTGCTCCCTTGAGAAATGTCTTTATCGGTGTTCCGTACTTATTTCCTATAATGCCGATAAACATATTGCTTCCTGCCACTGCCCTCAGGCACGTTCGTATTACATTCTCTGGTTTTGTGTTCTTTGGTATTCCCAACTCAAAATCATACAAATAAAAATAAATTCCATACAGTCCCAGTTCTTCTTCAAGCCTGAAACGCAGTTCATTTCTGAATAAATCTCTCTGTCTTATCATCGACTGGTCAAAAGTAGATGATAAGAATAATTTTGCTTTCTTCACCTGACTACCTTAATAGATTATTTTCCTTTTTCCTTTGCTGCTTTCTCTACCCATTTTCCTAAGTTTGTATAACCATCTTCTAGTACATAATCATATATTCCATCGCAGACTTTATCAAAATATGTAGGTAAATTATTTTGGTAATGACCTATTACAGTATGAACATTGCCTTTGACGGAAGTGCTTAAAGTCTGCATATCTTTTATTTTGTTTATATGTACCCCAATAACCGCATTGCCCCGCTCAATACTTTTTCTAATTTCATATTGCACAAATTTTCTGTCCAAAGTATTGCTTCCAATTAAAACTACCGTCACACTTGTCCCTTCGAGTTGCTTGTCAATCCAGTCATATACCGCCTGATCACCTCTTTTTTTAATTTTTTCAAATTCAGCCTTATCAATAATCCCGGAAATTGTTTGGGAACCCTGGGTCACCCAGCGGTTTCTTACAACCATAGTTCTGTTTATATCCTCCGAATAACAAAAACTATAAAATACTTTTCTTGCCATAGTACATTCCTCCAGTTCTTTACTTATACATAGTATACCTGTATTTTTCATATCATCAATTCGGTTACTAATTAAATTTTGATAATTTAACAAAATGAAATTAAATCCACATCTTCGAGCAGTTTGTTATTAGGTCCGGTAGGTACATCGCTTCTTACGGTCCACCACCGATAATAAATTCCATTATGTTTAACTGAAACCGTGTGCCCACATGGAAGTTTGACATTGCATGTATTTCCCTGTTTTACAGACTTCATGATTGCCTGATAATCAGACTGGGTAACCTGATGGAAATAATCCTCTTTAAAATACATATATTTCTCAGGAGCCATTTGTTTTTTAGCTGCCTCCCTGCAAACTGGACATTCAATAATATGCTTTTCCCAAAACTCTTTTGTATACACATAAGAACGGACGCTTTCTATCATTAAGTCAATATTTTTTATTTGACTCATAACTTCTTTTTTCTCACGTTCTCCCATTTCGTCCGAGTCTAATCCATTTAAAACCATGTTAAATTTTCGAGCAACAAATGGAGCCTCCAGCTTTAATTGCAATTTTAGAAGAAAGTCCGGCATACTGGCCAGTTTACGCATTTTTTCTACTTGTTCATATCCTGACGTTTCAGGATCGGAATTTATATACAGACGTTCCACTTCCCGTTGTTGATAGGGTGTTAATCGGGGCAGAAATTCCTCTTTTTCTTGTATTGACAGATACTTTTGCAGATGAAATTTCCATTTTCCATTTTCATCCCTGACCGGTTTGGCAACGTAGATATCCGGACACTTTTCCATAGCCTGCCCATAAATATGTATAAGTGACATCTTTTCCCCATATACCCACCATGACGAGTCATAATCCGGAGTTTCGTAAATCCAAAACGCTTTACAACCGCCAATAAATTTTTCAGTTATACTTGCAATTTCAAATCTCCTCTGTGCGGTCATAAGTTCCAGCGATATCTTTCCGGGCGGAAAATATAGAATCTCACTTTTGGAAACATGGTTAATTTCACATATGGATTCAAATAAATCCTCCACAAAAGGCTCCTCTGGATGTTCCCCCTGATAGAATTTGGAATACCTGCTTAAATAACTGACAAATACACCATCTTCTTTATCTATTCTCTTTATGGAGTCTGATATCATTTTCGCTTCGACATTGGTAACCATGTTCATGTTTTTCTGATAATCTTCAGCACGCAGATTCATTTTTAGTCTGCGTGGCAATTCCATGGAAGAATGTTCCAAAGTATGTATAATCCATTCTATTATGTCCTTATTTGTCATTCTCTCATTGTATTCTGATTCACCTGTTTTTATTATTCCGGGTGCGCCTCCTTTTCGCATCCCTTCAAAATTAACAGGTAACGGGGTTCTGGATACGATTAAAATATGGTCCAGGCATTTCATCAGCTCCAACGCTGCACGATATTGTTCACAACCGTCCTCAATAGAACCATCAAAAATAACAACATCCGAATCAAGGCACGCGATAATAGACGGCATCATTTTGTAAACTTTTTGTTCTATAAGCTGCACTGGATGTCCCATTAACACATATCCCTTCATGGCCTCCTGAAACATGCTGTACAGTTCTTTTCCATGCGTGGACAGTGCCTTGAAAAAAGTAATTGTAATTGGCTTCAGACCAACATTTGTGCTATCCATATTAATCTTCCTCTCTAACATTATATACCATCGTCACAAATTGTCTTTTTATTCCTCTTCAGTAAAATAAAAAGCAGTCTTTTTTTCTATAGATTTACCTCCCGGTCCAGTATGGATACTACCTCCTCGAATAGGATACCATCGGTAAAAAAATCCCTTATTAAAATAAAATTTATGTTTGCATTTCCTACAGACAACAATGTATCTATCCTTGTCTGCATCATACCGTAAGTCACGTTTCTTTACCACGTGACAGAAACTGCTCTTTTGAGGATACAGAAATGTCTCCTTATTATATCGATTATTGCTGTTCTGCATTTTGCAATAAGGACATTCCATAATCCAGTCCTCCCAAAATGATTTGGTGTAAACATCAGATTTGGATGATTTAATGGCAGTTTCTTCATATTCCTCTATAGTTGCTCCGATATCCTCTAAAATTGCCGGCATGATTTCTTCCATCATTTTATAGGTCCGCCTACTCAAAAAACGAACCGCCGAGTCAGACAGGTGGTGCATCAGCTTCATAATCCATATATTTTCATAACCTACCCCGTCCGGTCTGCTATTCGCAAAGTATCTTGCCAGTTCTTTTTCGGTATTTTGACTGATTTTGGGTAGAAAGCTCTTTTTTGCTTCCACATCCAGATACTTCTTTATTTGAAAATTTCTACATTCCGGGGTATATTTTGCAACATAAACGTCCGGACATTTTTGAGGATCTTCAGCATAAATATAGCTTAGTGTAATTCGTTCACTCAATGTCCACCATGACTGAGCATAACCAGGGGTATCTAATATCCAAAACTGCCTGCATTTACGAATAAAATCATCTGTTACGCTGATGATTTCCCATCTTCTCTGTACAGTCATCAATTCACGTGAAAGATTTCCTGGTGGGAAATATCCAATTTGTTCCAAAGGGATTCCCTGGGTTTTAGAAATATATTCAATCAGATCTTCCACTGTGTATTCCTGACTCCCTGATTTACGGCTTGAAAAATATTTAGAATACCTACTAAGATAACTTACAAAAATCTGCGCATCTTCTTCGGTTTCCGTCTGCGATTCATCAACGTTTTCTTTTATCATTTTATTTAGAATCTCTGCTTTTTCCTGATCCGGCAACCCCTGATAATAATTACGTTCTAATTTATGAGAATTGAATAATCCTGTATCGTCCTGTATAAATATATTTTTAATCCACTTAAGAATTTCGTCATTAGTTATATGTTCTTTATACTCCGATATTCCTGTCCTGATATAATTGGGATATCCTCCCTTTCGGACGCACATTACATTAAAAGGAATCTGCGACCGGGATACAATCAGTACATGGGCGGCTGTCTTCATGGGTTCAAGCATGGCATCGTATTGCTGACCTGCATTGCTTTTTGCGTTTCCTTCTTGATCTTCCAAAGAACCATCAAAAATCACTACATCATCACATAAATATGCTTCTGTTGCTAAAAATGGATTATTTTCCTGTAAATTTACTTCTATCTTCTTATCTCCTAAGTCCATTTTTTCCAACATATCTTTCATTTTTATAAATAATTCATTTCCCTCCCTTGTGTCACATCTAAAATAAGAAACAGTTATTTTATTTTCCATGTTTTCTCCCCCCAATTCATATTTAAAACAAATAATTTATTCTATTTACGCTGCTTATCCCAATTCGTATAAACTGCTGCCTTAGCCAGTTTTCGCAAAAATTGTTGTTAAATGCCTAATTAAAAGAGCAGTGGACTTATATTTAAATATCGGTATTTTTATTCTTTTACTTTTATTTTCCGTACAATGTAAGTATTTTTAATCCGACGTACAAATTTATTTCTATAAATGAGCAAATTTGAAATTTTACCAAAGTTGTCCATAAATGACTGAAAAATAAAGACATCACGCCTTTGTGGGTGTATACTGTTTTTGTCAAAAACAATAACCTGCAAAGGATGATGTCTTATAGAAAACAGTATATACCATTCAGAGCTGCTTTACAACTGCTTTAAAAAATTAAGTTTGTGCCAGATCTTTCCGCAGACGACCATCAAACATATCATGGCCATACTGATATCTGTCTTTTCTCTTGGATATCATGGAAAAACCATTGATTTTGAAAAATACAGTCCCTGCCACCGTACCACGGTTGCCCATTTCCTCAATAAAGGAAATGGGATGATTCAGGGCTGGAAGATATACTCAAAAGCACTGTCATCCAGTTCATCTATAAAGAACCCAGCGGTCTGGAAACCCGTATTCTGCATTGTGGATGATACCATCTCTTCCAAAACAAAGCCTTCGTCACAGGCTCTGCACCCGATTGAAGATGCGTATTTCCACCAGTCCCACCTTAAGGGAAAGCAGGACTATGGGCATCAGGCTGTTGCCGTCATGCTCTCCTGCAACGGCATTGTCCTCAACTATGCCATCGTCATGTACGACAAGTCCAAATCAAAAGTAAAGATCGTACAGGAGATTGCCGATGAACTGCCCGTACCGCCAGTGGTCTCTTATTTCCTTTGCGACAGCTGGTATACATGCGGCAGCATCATGGACGCTTTTATCAAAAAGGGCTTCTATACCATTGGCGCACTGAAGACGAACCGGATACTGTACCCCTGCGGCATAAAGCAGAAGATCAGTGAGTTTGCCCTTCATTTACGGAAGACAGATGCCGATGTCAGCCTCGTGACAGTTGGCAGCCGGAGCTATTATGTCTATCGGTATGAAGGAAGCCTCAATGGCATTGATAATGCAGTAGTGCTGATCAGCTATCCGAAGGATGCGTTCCATGCTCCCAAAGCCCTGCGGGCTTTTATCAGCACAGATGTTTCTTTAAGCACCCAGGAGATTCTGGACAGATATGTGGAACGGTGGCCGGTGGAGGTGTTTTTCCGCCAGTCAAAGGACAAACTGGCATTTGACCGGTACCAGATCCGTTCATCGAAAGGAATCCGGAGATACTGGCTGCTGATGTCGCTGGCACATCTGATTGCATGTACCGGCTGTGGTGAAACCATGCCCTTTGAGGATGGATATGCATTTATTTGCAGCCACATTCAGGAGGAGCGGATTCATTACATATATCAATGCGGAGCGAGGCATGTCCTTTTTGAGGAAGTCTGGGCTTTGGTAGCTTAGATTTTGTGCAATTTTTTGAATTTGCTCATTTATAGTTAGAAATTTCATTTCTGTTTCTTTATGATATGCAGTAAAACGGATATCAAAGAAAATTTTTCCCTCTCCTGGAATATTGTCTTCCGTACTGGATACGTTTACACGTCCCATGTTTGAAAGACCTGCATCCAACGGTCTTGTCCCGATTTCAATATCCTCGCCAATACTGGACATAATATCCTCAATCGTCATATCCTTAAATTCCTGAACTGCATATTTTAAGATCCGCGCCAGTATTTGCTTATCTGCAAGCAGGAATTTTATATTTGTGTCATAAGGAGTTGGAGCCATTTGTAGCCTCAACTGCCTGTGCTAGATTAATATCTGTCATCTTATTGTCCTTTCCTTGTATTTACTGTAATAAACAAGGATTTTAAAACAGTGGTGAAAAACGGTTGAATTATTTTTATTATACTTGACTTGTGTAATAATATCAATGACCGCAGACTATAGAAATCTTCCTTTCCCATTCTCCAAAATCTTGTTTAATGGTCTGTGCCATACCCGCTTGCTACAATATTACCGTTACTATCCACAATTTCGATTAAACGGTTAGGCTGCCATCCCTTATATAGCACCTCTCTGATTTCTCCAAAAACTGATATGTCATAAATTCTGTATTCTTCATCATAGCAATCAGACATATCAAGAAAATTAATAAGTTGCGTTTCTGTATATACTTTTGCATATACTTCGTTATTAATTAATTTCTGTACCAGATAATTGTGCATGAATAATTTCCTCCGTTTTATCTTCGTTTAGTAATGAACCCTAACTAAAATACCAGCTATCTATGCCGTAAATATTGTGACTTTTTCTTGTTAATGTATATTTATCAACTTTACAAATATCACAGCTTTTTTTTACGGCGCGCCGCCGGCCCCTTGATGTACATCTCTTGGCAAAACGTTTAGACCTGATACCCACCAGTCGGTTTTTATGATACATTCCCATTTTTACTCTCCTTAAAACTGAAATACTTTATCTTGTTCTGCTTTTATAAGTCGAATGATAACGGGTCTGTTCAAATCAATTTTATTATTCACTTCCTCTTTTTTGCCTTGCATTTTCCCGTTAGGTATGAAGTATCCGCTTATAACTTCGTACGTTGACAAATTACAATCTTTAGACTGTATATAATGTTTCCATTCTTTATAGGAATATAATTTGTCCTGCATATCATTTCTGTTGCATTTCAGCTGCTGTGTGAAGTAATATTGATTGCTGTTTACCCCAAAAAATCCAATGCAGATATAACTGTCTTCTTTTTCCTGTTTTCTCAGCAGTCTTTTGAGTATTGCCTCCGCTTCCGTTTCTTTTCCTGATAACATTAAAAGAGCAACTTGAGAGCGTGTATTGAGATCCAGCCGTATTAACTTATTATTCCAGTAAAAGTTCCACTGCTCTGGCGCCGTCCTCCATCCATAGTTATACGAAAATTTATCATGCTTTCTTGCCATGATGGAATCCTCCGTTTTCTTTAATAAAGGCAAGCAATATTTTCATTTATTGCCTGCCTTGCACTTCTTTATAATTACTGCTTATTAAATTTTTGCCTATTAGTCATTCATTTTTAAAATCGCATTATGCTGAACTATAACTGTTATCCGCATTACCTACTTTTTCGTACAGCGGATTAAATCCATCCTCGCTGGTCATTACAAACGCACCAGAATCATTCATTATTATGTGATACATAATATCTCCAAATAAATCAGACTCCATTAAAAAGTACGTAACACCACATATATTTTCCTGCTTAATGGATGACCATGTTCCACTGTATTTCATAAAGCGGACACCTTCTGTTTTTATTAAGTACATCCCTCCCTAGCATTTTTTTTGCAATCTCAATCTTCCTTTTTCTCAAAATTTTTCTGAACAATCAAATCTTCCATATGCATGTCGAGCAGAACGCTTAGCGAATACATATGATCTAACGATGGAAGGATCTTTCCTTTATACCACCTGTAGATTGCCGAGGGACAGGACAACTGAAGATGTTCCTGTATATATTTTACATCGTATCCTGCATCATGGATGGTCGCTTTCAGGAGTTCACCCGTTTTTTTCATATCTATGACTGTACAGCTCATGGTTTACCTTCTTTCATAATAAATAGCACCTGAACTAATAACTCAGGTGCAGCCTCTTGATACATTATTAATAATACTGACAGGTCAAATGCAATAACTCTTTTCTTCCCTTGTCGCATTGTCCCTGATAACCACGCGTGGATATTTCAGCAGAAGTTCATCTTTCCTTTTTAAAGCGGTTTCCATATTCCGGCATGTATAGTGCCAGTCAAGCTTCTTTCCATTCTCATCAAATGCACAAACTTGTGCCCCTTCCCATGTAAAGTCATCAAGATGGGCGTTGACATAGGCACTTTCCTCGACGATGAAATCCGCCAGAAGCTGTGCCATAATGCGCATGGCACTTTGATCATCTTTCAATGTCTTAAAGGTCCCCAGTTTCTTTTTCTGTCCCCCGTTGTTATCATGCATCATAATCCACAAATCCAGATAAATCCCCTCGCTGCCTCCATAATCCAAATTGTTTCTCAGGCTGTACTCGTAATTTGTTATGGGCATTGGTGCAGACTCTTCTGCAAGCGCATAATCCAAAATATCCGGAAACTCTTCCTTTTCTTTTAAAATGTCACAGATTTTATTAAATAATTCTGTTGTTGTCATTGGCTTATCCAATTTTTCGTCCTCCTTTTATAAAAAAATAACAAATAAATGTATTTTGTTAATACTGCTCCTCTATGTCCTTACCAGACGATTTTCAGGTGTGTGCAATCGACCGGCGAATCCTTCAGGCTTTCTACTACCCTGTCATAGCGGAAAAACCAGCTCATGTTCTTTACGTTGATATGTTCTGCGATTTTATCAAGCGGTGCGCCGCCTTTGATCATCAGCGCCTGGCTTAAAATACGCAGGTCGTGCATGCTTCATGTAGCCGGTTTTGCAGTGCCCTTGCGCTGATCGCCTTTCCCTTTTTGTTCAGGAAAAAATATGGCTGGCTGTCGTTTCTCTGTAAAGAATACTGCTCGATCAGCTCCACGATATCCTCCGGCAGCTTTACAAAGCGGTAAGCGTGTTCTGTCAGTTTCAGGCGGATTCCGAAATTACCGTCCGCATCCTGCAGGAGCATATCCCGTTTTAAAGAAACCAACTCATTTGTGGTAAGTGTTGACCGCAGCACCATAGAACAGGATAAAAAACCTGTCATATCGCCCTCTGACCTAAAATATGCCAATACTTTGTCAATACTTCCCAATTCGGGCAGATCCTCCATACGAAACTGCATGTCCGGAAATATGACATCAATTGCGGAAAAGAGGTTTAAATATCCCGCCTGGATTTCCAAAGTATCCGCATTTTCATCCATATAGCGTGCTACGGCACGCAGTACGCTTAGATTGTAGTCCGTAGACTTCATTACACTGCCTTTGCCGTTGAAGTATGCCTTTATTGTTTCCTGCGTAATGTCGAGGAAATCACATTTTGCATAGTCACATAAAGCATTAAAAACATAGGTATACTGCTGTTTTGTCCGTTCTTCCCGTATCTTTTCAGAATAATACTTCTTTAAGATAGTGATAAATTTGGGACTTAAATAGGGAGAAAACGCACCAGTCTCTGTCTCGTCCATAAAACCCTCCTTTGCCATTCTTGGGAGAAAACAGGGAAAGTGTAACCAACTACGCACTATGGGAATGGAGCATCCTTTTGTATTGCCCTTCCTTCCTTTTTTAGCGTAGCTTCTTTTCTTTCCCTTTCTTTTTTTAAATCATATGTTAAACAAATCTCAATACCTCAGATTGGGGCTGGTCATAATGAAACAGGCGTGGTTTCCTGCTCCGTTATTTCCATAGTGCGTAGTTGTCTGCATAGAATGCTGTTTCACCTATGCCCTGTCTGGGACAGCTTGTCTTCATCTACTTCTAAAACGGCTATTATCCGCATTCCTCTTCCTCCTCGTCCTGCATCGGATACCAGTGGTATTCGCAGTCTATATTTTCGCATTGCCCGTTCCACATAATGCTTCCGCATTTAGGACAGTCTGATACCTGATATGGTCCTCCACCCTGCATCTGCTCACATCCTTTCTCAAGCAGGTTCCACTTTTTCATAACGGAGATTTCGTGTAGTTTCCCCGGCAGTTGTTTTATTATATCTATGCGCTCCTGTATCTGGCAGACGAAATTCTTTTTGCTGTCATAATCATCATACATAAGGGCGACCATGAAATTCAGGATCGTTTCTTCCAGTTCACTGTCCTGTTCCCTTACCTGTTTTATGGCAGCTATCCCTTCTTTTAACAGTTTTCCCCAAAGAATACAGCAGCTCTCACTGTCAGGTCCAAGCCGCTCCAGCCATTCATGTAGATTATGTTCCTCTGCATCTGTCGAACAGCAGCCTTCCTGAAGGAAATACCGGACTTTTTCCCCGTCATATACCCTTCCTAATGGAAAAAGGGCGCACACGGCAGGCTTTGCATCCTGGACATAGCATTTATTATGGAACAGGAAAGGACATCTTGCATCCGTCCTTAACCTTACAATAGGAAGTCCGGAATCTTTGCCGACATACAGCTCGCAGTAAGTAATGAGCAGTTCCTTAAAAGAAATGCCAAGATACTCCTGCAGACGCATAACATCATAGGCAGTAAGCAGGACATCTCCTCTTTCTTTGCAGCACCGGCCACAGCAGTCGCATCCGAACTGGAATGTTCCCTCTGGTTCAAGGTAATTTAAGTTTATGATATCTTTATAATCCATCTTATAAAGTGCTCCTCTCAAATAAAGTAATAATTGGGTATCCTGGCTCCGTTCAGCCCAAGTGCAAATTCCAATATATCCGGAATCATGTCCCTGATATGTGTATACTGCTTTTCTTCTTTACAGTAATCCATCTGTCCGCCGTCGATTTCTTGAAGAACTTATCGAACAGCGTATAATCAATGGATGCGTCACAGCCTTCCGTATAAAAATCGGGTTCAGCCCCCTGCATTGTCATGATCCGCCCGTCCTCCAGCACAATCCATATTGCATCAGACATATACGCCCTCCTTTCCTTAAAACGTAAAGAAGACAGAATAACTCTGCCTTCCCCAATACGGTTATATACCGGGATAATATTATATTTAGGTCAAATACCTATGCGGGAACTGCCATCGTCACTTCGCACTTTTCCCGGTCAAAGTAATATACATGGTCGGAAAGGTAATCTTCAGGTCTTACAACGTTGTTGTTTACCCCGTTTACCATATCCGTAAGATAAGATACATCTGTATTTTGGTCTGAGCATATGGCAAGAATTTCATGTACAGAGCTGGGCAACAGGTACAGGTTGCTGTCAAACTGGTCTGCCAGTTTTTTCAGTTCAGATATATTTAACAGCATTGCTGCGCCAAAAGAAACCGATTTGTTCGTAAGAATCATCATTACCTTTTCTGTATTTATGATATCCATCGCATCCTGCACTACATATGCTGTTTCTTGCGGCAATAAATTGATTATGGGTGTCACAAGTGTATTGTTCTTGCTGTATGTATTTTCCAGTGCCGCCTGATAGATATCCTTAATGCTCTTGTTCCATATAAGAGCCTGCTTCTTGCTCACATAGAAGCCGTCCAAGTTCCGCTCCTTGCAGTCACAATGGACCAAGATTGCGAGATCCAGGAACTTAACATGTATTTTCCTTTCTAAATCCGCCTTGTTCTTCTCATAATTCACCAAACGCAGGAATATTTTTCCCTTTACGTCCTCCCAATTGATAATGCTTTTCATTTCGTTCATTTATCTGCATCCTCCTTTTATAAAATTCCACAAAAAAACCACCCCTTCCGGAGTGGCATTCTGCATACTGGCTATATTAAATTAAAATAAAAACTTTGAAATCCCGTATATGGGGATTGTAATGATATTGTCTGTCTTCCCGCCATTGGTATTGCCTTTGGCGTATAGCAGATAATCTGCCTTTTTGTTTTCCATGGCAGCGCCGGCTGTCTTGTCCGCATTTTTTCCTGCCTTAACTTCTATGGCATACGTTTTCTGTGATCCGGCCGACTTGACATAGAAATCAATCTCGCCGGCTCCCCATGTAGCAAATGCAGGTGTCTCCAGTGCAATCTCATTGGGATGGACTGTGCGCCGTTTTAAATCCAGATACACAAAGTTCTCATTAACAATACCGGTAACTGTTTCTTTCGGACATCCGATCTTAGTGAGAAAATAATTCGCCAGGCCGGTATCCAGGAAATAGCATCTTGCCTTTGCCTTGAAATCCATGATATTGCATTCCGGGAGTTTCCCGGCGAAACCGATAATACCGGAGCTGTAAAGCCAGTTGATTGCCCGGTTTATGGATGCCTTGGAAATATTGCTGGAATAATCCTTTACGACAATGCCCTGCAGTTCCTCGCTGAAGCTGTCCTTGTCAAATCCCTTCTTTTCTTTGGCAAGAATCCTTGCAACGCCGGAAAACATATTGTCATATACAGCGTCGTCCAGAATATCTTCAAAATACCGTTTGCTTTCATTCGTAAAAAGCCGGATAATTTTCAGCAGTTCTGCCTGACAGTCCTCAAAAGACGCATTATTCAGGTACTGCAGCACAACACCGGGATATCCCCCGATTTTGCAGTAAGCCTCATAATGTTTTTGTAATTCATGGTATACGGACGCATCACTGCCGCCAAATAAATCCATTTCCTTATACAGCCTGTGCCTGTCAAGAGCCATCAGCAATTCTTCAAAATCCAGTGTATTGATTTCCAGATAATCAAGGTCACCTGACGAATACTTGAATTCTTTATTTAGTATCCGTCCCGGATAGCTTCCTGTGACAATAAAGTCGCTGTCCAGTTTCCTTGTAAATTCCCGGATACGGTTATAAATCTCCGCCGACTCCTGAATTTCGTCAATGATGACGATTGTGTCTTTGGAATCCTTAAAGTTCGGATCATACTGCCTGATCAGTTCATGCACCGGATTTTCACACATTAATCCATTGCTCATCCGCCGGCGCAGTTCATGGTATTTTTCCAAAAACAGTTCTCCGGAAAATTCCAGCAGATTGACATATATTTTCTGACGGTATTGCTCATCAGCAAATCTATTTACAAGATAAGTTTTGCCGACCTGCCGTGCACCGGATATTTCCAGCGTAGAATGTCTGCCCGACTCTTTCCATGCTTTCAGTCTGCCGTATGCCTTACGTTCCAAATTTCTTTGCATGAGCTATTCCTTTTTTCCAGTTACAGGATAAATTCAAACTTCTGGAACAGGAAAACCGGAATAGTAATTACATTCCCGTTCCGTCCGCCCTGTGTATTGCCTTTTAGGAGAAGCAGATAATCCACTTTTCCATCCTCTAATGCCTTTCGACCCGTAGGGGCAGCATTTTTTCCGCTCTTTACCTCAATAGCATAAAGGCTTTCCTTCCCAAAAGGCTTTTTACAAGGAAATCGATCTCGCCGCCTTTATAGGTTGCAAATGCGGGTGTTTCCAGCGCGATTTCTTTTAAACGCTCCGCCCTGCGGCGCAGCTCCAGAAATACAAAGTTCTCATGAAGCATTCCCTGTACTTCCGAAAATGTAGCGCCGATCTTACGGAAGAAATAATACGCCAGCCCCAAATCCGTAAAATAGCAGCGGCATCTTCCCTTGAAATCCATAATTTTGCATTCTGTAACTTTTCCCGCGAAGTCAAGGATGCCGGCGCTCTGCAGCCACATAATGGCGCGGTTGCACACGGACTTGCTGATGTTGCTGTCATAATCATGCACTACCAGTTTCTGCAGGCTTTCACTGAAATTGTCCTTCTCCAGTCCTTTTTTCTCCCTGATCAGGATACGTGAAACGCTGCAGAAGATATTGTCATATACAGCCGTATCAAGGATATCATCAAAATACCTTGTAGACTCTGTGCAGAACAGATGGATAACGTCTTCCAGTTTTTCACGGCATTTCTCTTTTGATTCTGTTTCAAGGTATTCCGTCACTACGGCCGGGTAGCCGCCGGTTTCCATGTATAACTGGAAAAGTTCCGAGAGTTTTGTAAATTCCCCTGACGGCGCCGTTCCATAAAGTTCCATGCCTTCGTATGATTCATGCTGTCCGAAGGCTTCGGTAAATTCCTCAAAATCCAGCGTTTCAATCCGCAGGGATTTTAAATCGCCGGCCGACAGTTTAAATTCTGTATTCAGCGTTCTTCCAAGATAGCTTCCTGTCACAATGAAGCGGCATTTGAAATTCCTTGTAAACTCACGTATCAGGTTATAAACGGTTGGGGATTCCTGTATTTCATCAATAATAATGACGGTTTCATCTGTATCTTTGAATGTAGGTTCATAAAGCTGCAACGCTTTGTGGAGCGGCTGCGCTGGTCTTTCTGTTCCGGGTTTCCACTCTTTTGCTGCATGGATACAGTCCAGGAATTCCTGGCCGGAAGCTTCCAGCATGTTGACATACACAGCGTTTGTGAAATTTTCATCGGCAAATTTCCTGATGATATAGGTTTTGCCGACCTGTCTGGCGCCAGTTACTTCCAGTGTCAGGTTGCTCTCTTCTTTCCATGAGAGAAGTTTTTTATATATTTTTCGTTTCAGATACATAAATGCTTCCTTTTCTTCTTATCTCCATAAAATCAGTTTACGGACTATTTCTTTTCATTAATAAATTCATTATAACAAAAAGGAGTCCTTTTTCATAGAGTGAAATCGGCGTCCTTTTTCTGAACCTCGTCCGGATCAACCCAGTCTGCCTCACAGAAATGGGCGGACTCTCCAGTTGCAGGATCTGGCACTAAGTCATCCGCGTCAAGAACAATCTTCTGCGCATTGTATGCTTCCCTTACACATTCAATTGCATTTTCCAGACTGTCTGCACCAGCTTCTTTTGTTTCAACAATAACAGTTCTTGTCAATACCTCTGTGACCGCTATGCATCGTTTCATTATATACCTCCTGAACTTTTAGTACTTGAGTTGTCTTATGGCTGACCTGATTCTTTCTTTTTGTGAAGATTATCCAGATAATCCTGCCTGCCAAGGGCATCTAATACATACTGCATGGGTACGGTTGCTATTTCGCCCCATTGCCGCACCTGATACCCATTGTATCCCTCCGTTGAGCAATACCGGATTCGGCAGGTCTTTTTATTGACTTTTATGATCTGATAAATACCCTTTCCATCAGCTACAGGCTCATAAAGGAAACGGTAGAGGATGGAACCGCTCTCTTTGGCTTTCCTGTCAAGTTCCCTGACTTTCTTTTCATTTTCTTCTGCCATGTAAGCCATTCCTCCACGTTAAAATCTTCCTGTTCGAATCCTTTTGGAAGCTTTGGTGTATAAAGTAATTCCTCCATGCCGTTTCCTCCTGATATCCTTTCGATATGTACTACTTTTGTTTTAAAATGCTCTGCATAAGTTTTTGCATATTCTGCTTCCCAGTATAGTGAGCTTGCATAAATCATCCGCGATGATCCATTTGCAAAAATGACCTTGCTGTGGATAGGAAACGAGTCCACGCATTTTTTGACAACCTTTTGTTTCAGCCTGCCCAATGTAATGGGCCGGTTTGTATTTTTGATGTCGCATTCGGGGATTCTGATAATTGTTTTATAAAGGTCTTCATTCCCCTTTTTTTCATAATAACGGATATTCAGAACTTCATCGAAATGAAAATATTCTGATATTTCTTCGTATGTTGCTTTGATTTCTGCACGAATTTCCAAATATGTCTTACCTCCTACTTCTTTGTTTTGCCTTCATGCATAACGCATTTTTGCTTTATGTGAAGACATTAATCTTACTTTTTTTAATTTTCTTATTACATAGATACCTCCACTTATAAAAATTTGCATAAAAAAAGCACCTGAGAATATTCCCAAGTGCATAATGCAGTCCTATGAAATTATGGTAATAAAAACCTGTTTCCAGGAATTTCTTACCCAATGCTGAGAAAATCAGCGTTTAAATAATAAAAATGAGTTCTTTCTTATTATAATGCAGAATTCCTGAAAAGTAAAGCAATTCATGCTTGATATAGATGATTAGCCATAATTACATGCATGAAAAATGGGTACTTTTTAGAGTACCTCCGCGCAGTTTTGATTTACCTCATTCTTCTAATATTTTTCTAATTAAATCTTTCTCATCTTCCATCAGGACTTCATGATACTTATCACAAAACTCTTTAAAATGGCAGTTCTGGTTTGAACAGTCCTTTATTTTAAAACACTTAAAAAAATATACAACACGGGCAATGTTGAAAACAATTATGATTATCGCATATAATACAAGAAAAACATTGTATATCCATTGAAATATTTCATTCATAAACCCCTCCTATTTGTCTTTTGTAAACCTACTCCAAAATTTCTTGTTTTTTTCTTCCTGTTCTAATTCTATTGCTTTATCTTCTAGGAGCATTAGCCAGACGTGATACATAGGCATTGCGTTTACGGCAAATTCAATCATTTCTTGTTCACCCCACCCCGTAAAAGGCTTAATTCTACTCGAAAGATCTTCTATCTTTTTTTCCCATTCTGGATTATCTATAATGTGTTTTATATTGTAATGCTTTATAGTTTATCCCCCCTTACCCTCTATTACTAAGATACCAAAAAGGTCACGTATCCCTTGTCTGCATGAAAGAATTTCGTATATGCCTGGCGTAGCATTTATAGCACTTTGGTAATCTTTTAACACTTGAATTTATCTTTCATCCACTTAATTGCCGCTTTTTATGGTGTGCTTATTTATATAGTATTTAATTATACAGTATATAACTATATCCTGTCTATATAAGAATTATTTATTTTCACATTATTTGTTTATAATGTATATAAATAGGAGAGGTACAGATATGAAGTATATACACATTAGAATTATGGAATTACTCCAAGAGAAGAAAATAAGCAAAACAAGGATTTGCAAGGACTTAGACTTTCAAAGGGGAAATTTTAACAGATATTGTAAAGATGAGTTTCAGAGGATTGACGCAAATTTGATTTTGAAGCTATGTGAATATTTTGATTGCAGTATAGCAGATTTATTAGAGATACGGGAAAAGTAACAAAAACTATGCATTGAGTTCGGGAATGTGTCTGATGTATGCGTGGCAGTAATTTCAAAATTGGATATATTTAAAGGAAAATCAAGAAAGGCTTATTGCGGAGCTGCTTCCAAAACAACTGGCTGATTAATTCAATTATTCTGCCAATGGTGAAAGCAGTTTTATGAAAATTATCAAACAGGATAAGGAATAGAAGTGGGCACTTGTTTTGAGTGCCTGTTTCTTTTTATTGGCTAAAATAAAAAGAGCCCCCGGCCGAAGCCGGGGAATGCACAAAATCATTATGCATATTTTCTCTTTTTTTTGCTGATTGCATATGCAATTGCGGATGTTGCGCCTACAAATAAACTGATAATAATAACCTTTGTCTTCATTTAGTTATCCTCCTCTATGATTGTGACTTCTTTTGCTGCTGATCTTCCATTCCCGTCCTCGTCTGCGATAAAAGATACTTTCTGTCCGGGACGGAGCTTTTTGAACCCATCCATGATGATATTGGAAAAGTGAACATACCAGTCCACGCCATCTTCATCCGAGATAAACCCAAATCCTTTCCTTACATCGAACCATTTCACGCTTCCTCTCATTGTTTCTGCTGTTGCTGTCATTGCCATTGCCATAATGTTCAATCTCCTTTTTCATAATATTTTTTATCCGTGTATGGCTACACGAAAAGAGGCAGAACGGACTCGAACCGTTCCATGCCTTTGCCCCTATTTTTTAGGCGCGATATGCCAGTCCTTCCATAAATCGCCGGAGATATTTACGCTGCCCGTAAGATTTTTGCAGAGCATCCCGTCGGGCGTCCAGCAGTCTATCACATAGGTATATACCGTGAAACTGCCGTCCTTCATCCAAATCGGTGTAAAATGTGTGCGGCGGTTATACGTTGAATATTCATTCTGTTTAAACTGGAAAGTGGAATTCATGCCGCTTGATGTCCTGTCAAGTAACCGCCAGTATGTCTGATAATAAAACTCAGGAAAATAACTCACCGCTGTCTGGGGTTCCGTGACTGCTGATGCATCGGATGCGCTGGCAGAAGCACTTACCTCAATATTGACGCCATATCCGCTCTTTATAGTGGTTGCGGATGCAGTTGGAGATTTCTCATCCGGCGTAAGGCTCATACTGGAGCTGAAAGATGCCGAATAATAATCAATGTCAAATTCCCACCAGCCTTCATCTTTCCATGTGCTGTGACTGCTGGTACAGTCCTCTGCACACGATTCGCTGTGGGAGCCTGGATACTCCACCCAATGTTCATGCCACCACGGACGCCATATGCTCCAGTGTGCGGATGTTTTTTCCGTATTTGACGGAGTAACCGCACTTGCGGCAGAATAAGAATCATTTCTGTCGTCTGCAGTCGGGTTGGGGGGATCATATCCGTCCAAATCAACGATTTTTGCTACTAAAGTGCCTTTTGCCGGATTTCCGCTTCCGCTGGCAGTCACCGTTATGTTGATGATCTGCGGTGTATGCCATTTCACCCACACGAGCTGTTCATGGTCTTTTGGGTAGTACACATTCTCAACCGTATACGAAGCGCCGTCTATCTGGAATGTCACATTGACCGGATGATCCGGATCGGACTGTCCGCCCTTGACTGATATTGCTGTTATTACATCTGTATTGACGCGGTACTCATAATCAACGGTTTCTACTTCTGGCGTAACCTCCTCATTAAAGCGCACGATACCGATTCCAAGTGCGCTAATGATACTCTCGTTTGACACCCTCTCCGTCCTTGAACCGGACCATGCCGGAAATCCTAAATCAGAAGTTTCCAAAAAAATGGAAAGGGGGAGATTTTTGTGCGACAGGGATGGCATTTTCTGCCGCATGGTCCCGCCAAGCAGACGGTCATACAGTGCCGCTTCCGTAGCCGTCATTGCTGTTCGTGTGCCTTGAAAGGTCACAAATGCCAAGCGGCTCAATCAGCAGCTTATAATCTCCGCTTATGAGTGTATTGAAGTCAAAACCGCAGTAATTGCATATCCCACGGAGTACCTGTTCATCCGTAAAGTATCTTTTGATCTGCTCAATGCGGCTTCCCCCTGTGGACGAACTGATAATTGTTGGCAATGCCTGATTTGGGCGGTAACAGACATATGGCTCGGTATTTAATGTCAGGGATGCCCCTGCCCTATATGATGTTTTACAGGTTTTGGTAAAATGGATGACAATGTTTGATGGCGATCTGTTTGTCAAATCCACGGATGCGGATGCTACTGATCCATCAGACGCGCTGACAATCGTTACCCGAACACCATCATCTCCGTTGACCCATTTATTTGTACTGCTTCCATTTCCGAATCCACCACCACCGCCATCAATATTACCTTCACCAGCCGCATAGACACGCTGGTTCTGCGGCAATAATAGTAAAAAAAGCAGTACTGCCATCAAGATGGCGCCTGCCCGTTTTGCAACTCGCAAAGTGGTTCCTCCCTTCTGAAAAAAGACACCGCCGAAGCGATGCCCTTTTTCCTGTTAATCCATAATTCCGATTTTATTTCCGTTTTCATATATATCGTCGGCCTGTATTTCAACCGTTTCACCGCCGTTGTAATCAACCCATCCAAATCCATCAATATAGATTTTATCACCCTGTATATTTCCATGTTGTGATGGATCTGTATTTCCAGAAGGCTGTTCTGCCGGTTTTTCCGTATTTTCCGTTTTACTTTCTTTATTTCCCTTTGCTGTACCCTGTGACTCATCAGACGCTTCTGCAGGTTTTTTATCTTCTGTCTTGACTGGCGTAGGCTGAATGGACTGCACATATGTGTTTTCCGTTTTTGTTTCCTTTGAAACCTCTGTGGAAATGACAATTTCCTCGGTTTCTGGTGCTATGGTATCTACCTTTAACGGAACAGTCAGGCTATTTTCAGGAATATCTACCATATCCTCTATTACCTCTGCCTCAGCAATCTCCATACTCTGCGGATTATCCTTGTAAATACAAAGGGAAATACCCGTCAGGGTAATGATTCCGACAGCCGCCAATGCAGCGATTACAGTGATTTTTTTTGTTTTTTCATTCCATTTCATTTTCATATTAAATTCCTCCCTAATCATCTTTTTTTTTTCTATTGTAATATAATCATTATTAGAAAGTCCAATTTCCAGCCGATTTTTTTTGAATGTTTTTTTGCTAAAATTTTGGCGTATATGCTGCTTTCGTACAGACCGTAATCTGCATGGATGGAAGCACTTTTTGGATAAAACTGATCGGTACCTCCAAGCGGATGGTTGCAGTTATCTCAAAGTTTTCCATCTCGCCAGAAGCAAGCCCGTTATTATGGATCTGTATCTCCAGGTCTTTCATCTGGTATTCAATGGTTCCTCTGTCTGAAATACGTGCATGGCAGTCTCCGTCCGACTGCAATCCGAGCAGTTCGTCCAGCCTGCCATAGATATCGCCATAGTCAAGGCTCTCCTCAAAAGAACCGTCCCCCATCGGCTGATACCCTGCGGCATAACCCTCTCTCACCGCATGGTAAACATCGGCATAATTATCGTTTACAGTAGATATGACCGCTTCCTGCATGGCATCCTTTACCCCCGACGCAATAATTAACAGATGGGCATATTGGGTTATAATCAAAATCAGCATCAAAAGAGCCAGTGTGACTGCCGCCGCAAGAGGATATCCCTCCCCGGAGCAGTTTTTAAATGTTTTGTTCCATTTTTTCTTCATCGGTGGTACACCTCGCTTTTCCCGCTTGCTCTGGCAGTAAGCTGGACGGGAAAGGAACCAAACCCGCCAAACAGTCCGATATTTCTGTCCAATGTCAGCGTAACAGTCACTTCCTCGTTAAGCTGGATGTTTCCGCTCCTTGACCATGTGACAGACGGCGAAAGCCCGGTTTTTTCCTGCAGCACCCTTTCCCTTGCGGATGTTTCTGCACCGACACTTCCCGCAATCTCCATTTCCCGGATCAGTTCATCCGCAAAGTTATCCAGCTGCAGCTTTGTGATATACACCGGATAAACCCTCACGGCAATCGCAATTACCAGCATGGCGCATAACACTAAAACGGCAGTATCGATATAACCCTCTGCCCGTTTCTCTTTTATGATTTTTTTCCATTTTTTCAAGCTGTTCCCTCCTTACATCATGCTTCCCATGGATTTTATGATTTCAAAGCCAATGATAAGGATAT
>JAAGKN010000236.1_pt1 | contig 69089 bp, 57 predicted proteins | sample 6206371 | NCBI WGS metagenome assembly JAAGKN01 (sample SAMN11533720, study PRJNA540317) | gut metagenome | isolation source: fecal pellets from male and female animal of same cohort | host: Peromyscus leucopus | place: USA:CA | collected 2017
GCTGGGGCGACTACGCCCACCGTGTGGAACTGCAGCCCGGTCGCGGCCACGGCATCGACTATCGCCCTACGACGCCCTGGCTCATGCAATTTCGCCGCACGCCGTGTCCGCGCCGCTTCACCTGGGAAGACTTTACCATGGACGGGCAACGGCGCAGGGGGTTCTACAACATCCGGCCCGAGGGGCATTATGCCGACAGCCTGCGCCTGCGCTACGACGTCGACATGAGCCAACCCAACATGGTGGACATCACCGTGAGCGAAGTACACTACGCAGCCGCAGAGACCGACACCGCCTGGCACCTCACCCTGCAATGGCACAAGTCGCTCAGCCCCGTCGCGCAGCCTGCCCTCACCGTTTTTCTCGACGAGCGCCTCGTCGACCTCAAACGCCCCGTAACGGTGCGCGTCAACGGCAAACAGGTGTTCCGCGGCCGCCTTAGGCCCACTGCCGCCGCCATGGCCGAGAGTCTGGCCACTTACGGCGACCCGCGCCGCATCTTCACGGCGATGGTACGCATCGGGGAGCGGTAGGCCGGAAGCCGGCCGCCGGCACACTCCGGCGCTTTCTGTAACTAAAAAGTTCTGAAATACCGGCCGGTCAAACTATAACCGTTGTTAAGACCGGCCGGTACTTTGTTAAATATACCACATGAAACGGCAAATTCACGGCCATAGAGTTCTTTCTTAGCCGGATATACCTTAAATTTGCTTTTACTTTAAGGAAAAAGGGGGGGAGGGAGCCGCAGGGACACTGCGTCCCGATGCACCGGTCTTTTTTTTCGCAAAGACACAAAAAGTGGCACGCCTTCCCACTTTTGTGGCATGCACTCCCACTTTTGTGGGATACCTTCCCACTCATCCGGAAGACCTACAACAAAATAAAAACACATAAACACATGACAAACAGAACAAACTTACTCGCAGCCCTCGCACTGGGCCTGGCGCTCGGCGTAGCATCGCCGGCCGCCGCAGTCATACCGCCCGCCCAGCCCATCGACCTTACCTATGCCGCCGAAAAGGCCACCGAATGCGTGGTTTACATCAAAGTGACCACCAACGGCAAAACGCAAACCATCGACTACGTGGATCCTTTCGAAGACTTCTTCGGCGGTTTCTTCGGACGCGGCGGCAGCAACGGCCGCCAGCGGCAGATACAAACGCCCAAGCGGCAAAGCGCCGGTTCGGGTGTGATACTGACGGCCGACGGCTACATCGTGACCAACAACCACGTGGTGGAAAACGCCGACGAACTGCTCGTCAAGCTCAACGACAACCGCGAACTCAAAGGGCGCATCATCGGTACGGACAAGGCTACCGACCTGGCGCTCATCAAGATAGAAGGCAACAATCTGCCCACCATAACCGTGGCCAGCTCGGACGATGTGAAAGTGGGCGAATGGGTACTCGCCATCGGCAATCCCTTCGGCCTGACCTCCACGGTGACGGCCGGCATCATCAGCGCGAAGGCCCGTAGCCTCGGCGCCACCGGCGGGGTGGAAAGTTTCATACAGACCGACGCCGCCATCAATCAAGGCAACTCGGGCGGCGCCCTTGTCAACGCCCGCGGCGAACTCGTCGGCATCAATGCCATGCTCTACTCGCAAACGGGCTCCTACTCGGGCTACGGCTTCGCCATACCGACTTCCATCATGAACAAGGTGGTGGAGGATCTCCGCCATTTTGGCACCGTGCAGCGCGCCGTGCTCGGCATAACGGGCGCCGATGTGACCAACCACATCGACATGGAGAAGGAAAAGAACGGCAAGGATGTTGACCTCGGGACACTCACCGGCGTGTACATACACGAGGTGTCGGCCGACGGCTCCGTGGCCGACCTGCTCAAAACCGGCGACATCATCGTGAGCCTCGACGGCGTGAAAATAGAAAAGATGGCACAACTGCAGGAGCAACTGCTCAAACACCGCCCCGGCGACAAAGTGGAACTGAGCTACATACGCGACAAGAAAACGCATAAGGCGACCATCACCCTGCGCAACGTGCAGGGCACAACCAGTACGCTCGAGAGCCTCGACAGCGACGCCATGGGCGCCGCCATGCGCCCCCTCAACGAGCAGGAAAAGCGCGAGCTGAACCTGCGCTACGGCCTCATGGTATCGGCCGTGCGCAAGGGCAAGCTGCAAGCCGCCGGCATCACCAAAGGCATTATCATCACAAAGGTCAACGACCGCGAAATGCACACGACCGACGACTTTGACGAAGCCGTGAAGAGCGCCAATCTCTCCACCGACCGCGTGCTGTGGATACGGGCCAAGACGCAAAGCGGCCTCAACCGGAGTTTCACGGTAGAGCTCGGCGACCAGTCGGCCAAAGACACTAACAACAAGAAATAAGCATTACCCGCAAGGCATGCTTCCACCTGCACGGGCGGGGCGGCGAACCACGGTTCGGCTGTCCCGCCCGCCGCATATTCCCCGCTGCAACGGGACAAGAGCCTCCCCCGGCAGCCCGTCGCCGGCCGGCTACAGGCGCTGCCTACAAAATAAGTAGGCCGCAGGGAGCGCTCATCTAAAATAAAACATTATCTTTGTGATAAAATCCAGACAACATGAATATCACATCAGCCGAATTCGTCATTTCAAACACCAAAGTCAGCAAGTGTCCGCCAACCACACTGCCTGAATTTGCCTTCATAGGTCGCAGCAACGTGGGCAAAAGCAGCCTCATCAACATGCTTACGGAGCGCAAGGCACTGGCCATGACGTCATCCACACCGGGCAAGACCATGCTCATCAACCACTTCCTCATCAACAAGCAGTGGTACCTCGTGGACCTGCCGGGCTACGGCTACGCCAAACGGGGCAAACAGGCGATGGAAGAACTCAAGCGCCTCATCACCGGCTACGTGCTCCGCCGCGAAGAGCTCACCTGCCTCTTCGTACTGATAGACTCGCGCCTGGAACCGCAGAAGGTCGACTTGGAGTTCATCGACATGCTGGGCGAAAACGGCGTACCCTTCGGCATCATCTTCACCAAGGCCGACAAAAACAAACGCGAGGCCTTGAAACGGAATGTCAGCAAATTTCTTGCCGCACTCTCCGAAAGGTGGGAAGAACTCCCCCCGCACTTTATCACCAGCAGCGAAAGCAAAACCGGACGCGACGATGTGCTCAATTATCTGGAAGACATCATCAAGACCCTCCCCCAACCGTAGCCCCAGCCCCCTTAGCCGCCACCCGCCACTGCCGCCATGCCCCACTTCCTTACCGACCGCATCAGAATAGTCAAGTTCGCCTTGGTGAGCGCCGCCATCATCATTGCCGGCGCCTCGCTCTATGTGTCGCACGTGCTTATCAGCGACCTGAAACAGGAAGAGCAGTCGAAAATGGAGGTATGGGCCGAAGCCATGCAGTCGCTCATACGCGCCGACGCCAACGCCGACCTCAACCTGGTACTGAAGGTTATCAACAGCAACCGCTCCATCCCGATTATTGTAGTTGACGGACAGGGAAAGGTAACCGACTTCCGAAATATTGAAACGGACAAAAAAGCGAACGCGGACGCCTACCTGCGCGACGAGGCGGCGAAAATGAAAAACGCGGGGCACTGCATGAACATAGAACTATCGGACGAACAACACGCCGACAGGCACTCCACGCTCACGGTGTGCTACGGCGAATCGGTCATGCTCAAGCGGTTGGCCACCTATCCCTACATACAGTTGGGCGTGGCCGGCCTCTTCATTGTCGTGGCCATATTCGCCCTGCTCTCATCCAAGCGGGCCGAGCAGAACAAAGTATGGGTGGGCCTGTCGCGGGAGACGGCCCACCAACTGGGCACGCCCATCTCCTCGCTCATGGCCTGGACCGAAATTCTGAAAGAAACCTACCCGGAAGAAGTCCTCATCAACGACATGAGCATCGACGTGGAACGGCTGCAACTCATAGCCGAGCGTTTCTCAAAAATAGGTTCGGCGCCCGACATTCATCCCGAGAACCTGGAGGAGGTCATCAACCACGCCGTGCGATACATCAGCCGTCGCACTTCCAGGAAGGTAAAATTCATCACCGAGTTCCCGCCCGGCCTCCACGTAGCCGTGCCGCTCTGCGCCCCGCTCTTTGAATGGGTCATTGAAAACCTTTGCAAAAATGCCATAGACGCCATGAGCGGACAAGGCATCATAACGCTGAGGGTGACGACCGTCAAACCGAAAACGGTTATTGAGATTTCCGACACGGGCAAGGGTATGAACAAAGCGCAGGCGCGCATGGTGTTCCGCCCGGGCTACACCACCAAAAAGCGCGGCTGGGGACTCGGACTCCCCTTAGCCAAGCGCATCATCGAGCAGTATCACAACGGACACATCTACGTCAAGAGCAGCGAGGCGGGTATCGGCACCACTTTCTGCATAGAGTTGCCTAATGCATAAAGCGCGACAAGCGATGCAACACTTTGTGCGGCGACAGATTTTGAAGTACCAACGGGAAACGCTCCAGCGCATGCAGTGCTGCCCCGATCAATCATTTAAAGACGAGTAAACAAGACCACAACTTTGCAGAAGGCCGATAAATCACGGTTATTTGCAGAGCATTTTGTAATTTTGCCGTATGAATCATCAGTTCAAAGGCGGCCTGTATGGCTGCATCTCTGCGGTAAGCTATGCGTTTAATCCGCTTTGTGCGAAATATCTTTATCAGGAAGGCGTGCCTACAGGAGCCGTTCTTTTTTATCGTTTCTTCTTCGGCGCCGTTCTACTGGCGCTGTTGCTACTTTGCCGGCGGCGCTCGTTCCGGGCTTCGGGCAGCGATTTGCGCTGGCTGGGCCTTTTGGGACTGGTGTTCGCCTTGTCCTCCATCTGTTTCTTCGAGAGTTTCCATACGTTGAGCATGGGGCTGGCCTGCACGCTGGTGTTCGCTTATCCGGTGATAGTGGCGTTGATCATGGCCTTATTCTTCAAGGAACGGCTGAATAAGGTAGGGATAACTTCGATTCTCCTGACAATGATAGGCATAGCTCTGCTTTATCAAAGCGACGGACCGGCGGCCGTTGCCCCTGTCGGGCTGGCCTTTGTGTTGGGCTCGGCCTTGATGTATTCCCTTTACATCGTAGTGCTGAACCGCTCGCCTCTCGTGATGTCAAGCGCGAAGATCACGTTCTACGTCTGCCTGTATTGCCTGCTCGTGATAGCTATTTACACTACAACACAAGGACAACCTGTCGGTCTGCTTCATGGTGCGCGGCAATGGTTTTGGGCGATAATGCTCGGCCTGGTGCCGACGGTCATCTCACTCGTCACGATGTCGATGGCGGTCAAGGAGATTGGCTCTACGCCAACGGCCATTATGGGGGCCCTTGAGCCGGTAGTGGCCGTAGTGCTTGGCACAATAATATTCGGAGAGGTGATTACCTTGCGACTATCCATCGGCATGTTCTTGATTCTGCTTGCCGTGATACTGGTGATTACGGCCGGCAAACTGCCCAAGGGCGGCATCAAGCCTTATGTGATCCGCCTGGGCCGTATTATGGAAAAACGGTGGAAATGGCGATAAAGAAACAAATACCGGGGAATATCGCCTCGACCGGACACCTTGCGATAGTTCCTAACAGAACTTCACACACCTGATCATCAAGCAACGGGCTGGCTCCACGATTGGAGCCAGCCCGTTGCTTATTTCTTCTGTCAACTTAGCAACTGTTTACTGCAAGCCGAACTTGTCGTCGGGATAGAGGGTTGACCACCAAAGGGGCTCATCCTTCAGCCACTTGGCAAACCAGGCGAAAATCACGTTCTGCCAAACTTCGCGCTTCCAGTAGTCGGAGATAACATGGTTCTCGTTGTCAATCTGCACGTAGCTGACCGGACGGCCGAGGATGCGCAGTGCGGTGAAAAGCTGCTGGCTCTCTGTGGTGGGCACATTCGTGTCGACGGTACCGTGAAGCAGCAAGAGGGGCGTGTGTATCTTGTCGGCGTTGAAGAGCGGCGACTGCTTCACATACATCTCGGGGTTGTTCCAGGGATAGCTGCCATACTGGGCGGCCTCGCCGTAGGTGTAGCCCCAGTAACCGCCGCCCCAGTAGCTGGCGATGTTGGAGATACCGGCATGGGAAATAGCTGCGGCGAAAATGTCGGTACGCGTCTGAAGATACTCCGTCATGAAACCGCCATACGATGCTCCGATACATCCCACATGGGCGGCATCGGCCCAGGGATGGGCGGCGAGGAAGGCGCGCGTGCCCTCTATGATGTCGTCGGCCGACTCTTTGCCCCATGTGCCGACATGGCGGGCGGCAAACTCCTGACCGAAGCCGATGGCGCCGCTGGGCTGCACGACATACACCACGTAGCCCTGCCCGGCCAGCACCTGATGGGCATAGGAAAACTCGAGCAATTTGTTGGTCGGCGTGCAGCCGCCGTAATAATAAACTATGACGGGATACTTCTTCGTGGCGTCGAAATCGGGCGGCAGATAGTAGAATCCGCTGATGGTGTCGCCGCGCGAGGCCTTAAAGCTCCAGTCGCGGCAGTCACCTATCTTGACATCGGCCATGGCGCGGTCAAAGTCTATTTCGCCGATACGCACAGCCTTGGGGGCTTCATCGTTGGCCAGGCGGCAAGTAAAGATCTCGCGCGCCCGCACGCCGGTCTGTCCGTAGACCACGGCCCGCGGCTGACGCATACGGCCGGCAATGGAGAATCCCTGCACATAGCTCACCGGCAACGCATAGCGGAGTGTCTTGCCGGTAGACGGAGACAGGCGGAAGAGGCTTTCGTCGCAACCGTCGGCGGCGCGGAAATAGATATTGCCGTCGCCTTTGCTCCAGAGAAAATCGCCGACCGAGGGCTTGAAGTTCCTGAGCAGCGGCGTTGTCGTGGCCGTTGCCTTGTCATAAAGATACAGGCGATAGTCGAACGCGTTAGGTATCTGCCCCTCACGCACTTCGCTGCCCAATCCGCCAAACGAGGCCGGAGAGGCCTTTATGAGAATCTTGTCGGCCTCGGGATTGTAGCGCGCCGAGGCTACGAACGTGGTGTCGGCCAGGAGGGTGTCCACACGGCCGGAGAAGGCATCCATCTCCACCAGCGTGGTGCGGCTGAAGGGCGCCTTGCCGGGATCCTGTCGGGAATAAGCGAGGAGCAGACGGCGGCCGTCGGCCGAGATGTCATTGACCCACACGGAAGAGGATCCGTAGGTCAACGGCACGAGCAGACCGGTATTGAAGTCGAAGCGGCTGATGGAGGAGCGTATGCGCCAACCGGGCATGCGGTCGTCGGGGTTTTCCAAGCGCTTCAGACCGTTGGTAAACTCCTGCCTGGCGGGAAGGTTCTTGTAGACGATGGCATAGTCTTCGGTGGGCGATAGCGTGAAACCGCCTTCGGGCAGATTGTCGGTGAGCAGCGTCTCCCGGCCGTCGCGCGGATCGAGCAACACGAGTTCGCGGCCCGCCACGCCTTTACGCGTGAAATAGAGCAGGTCGCGGGTGGGCAGCCATTTCAGGTCGGCATAGTTGCTCAGCCGCAGCACGTCCTTCCCCGTGGTCAGATTCGACACCACCGTGCGATAGACGGACTCTCCGCCGGCCTTCGTGTTGTAGTAAACCGTTACGAGGAAGATGCCCGAGGGCGACACCGCCACCGAGCGGCAATGGTCGCCCAGCCTCATGTCGTCCATCGAATAGGGGCGCTTGCCGGCGGCGTTGACCGTCAGTCCGGCGAGCGAGCTGCCCGTGAGCGCCACCTCGAAGGTGTCCTTGCGGGCCGAGTCGGCCAAGGCCAGGAGCGTGATGTCGGTGCGGCCCGGCATGAGCTGCAGTTCAGCGCCGTTGTGCAAAACGCCGTTCAGATAGGTTTTGTAATTACGGAGATGCTTCACCGAGAGGTTTGCCTTGACAAAGCGGTCTGCGTCTACATGGAAACGCATGGCCATGAGGCTGTGGGCTGCGCCGGCGGCCGGTGCCACAGCTTCGCCGCGCCTGATGCCGGCGGTGTAGGCCGCTTTGTTGAGCGCCAGGGAGGCGTTGCTGTCGAGCAGTTTCACAATGTTAAACTTACTGCCGTCCATGGCCGTGCTGTCGGTCATATAAGGCATACGCACCATTACCGGCGGCGTGGCAAGGGCACTCTCCACGCTGATTGTATCGGCCTGCGAGCCAAGCCCAAACATTGCCAAAGCAGCTAAAACGGATACTTTTTTCATGTTTTCCTTATGCTTCCGGGCAGTGTCACTGCCTCAGGGTTTGAAAATCTTTTTTTCTGAGTTTAAATGAGTTGGTGAGATATTTGTCGCGGACTATCTGGTTGGCCGCCAGCTCCTCGGGAGTTCCCTGGAAGAGGATGCGCCCCTCGAAGAGCATGTAGGCACGGTCGGTGATGCAGAGGGTGTCTTCCACGTTGTGGTCGGTGATGAGGATGCCGATGTTGCGGTCCTTGAGTTTCCACACGATGTACTGGATGTCCTCTACGGCTATAGGGTCGACGCCGGCAAAGGGTTCGTCGAGCATGATAAACTTCGGGTCGATGGCCAGGCAGCGGGCTATTTCCGTGCGGCGGCGCTCGCCGCCCGAGAGGCGGTCGCCCATGTTTTTGCGCACTTTCTCCAGGCGGAACTCCTTGATGAGCGCCTCAAGTTTCTCCTTGCGGTAGTCCTCGGGGCGTCCGGTCATTTCGAGCACCGAGGCGATGTTGTCCTCCACCGACATTTTGCGGAACACCGAGGCCTCCTGTGCCAGATAGCCGATACCGGCCTTGGCGCGTTTGTACACAGGATAGGTCGTGATGTCTTCGCCGCCCAGGAAGATGTGCCCGCTGTTGGGCACCACCAGTCCGGTGGTCATATAGAAAGAGGTGGTCTTGCCGGCACCGTTAGGCCCAAGCAAACCCACAATTTCCCCTTGTTTCACATCAAACGAGACGCCGTTGACCACCGTCCGCTTGCCATATTTCTTAATGAGTCCTTCCGTCCGGAGCACCATGCGGTCCGAAACGGCGGCCATACTTAAATCCTGTTCTTCCATACTGCATTCGCCACGCGGCGCCACGGGCTAAAAAAAACGGTTTAGCTGTAGAATATCAAAAAGACCACAACGGTGATGTGATGAAACTCCGAGTAAATAGGATTTGAGCGCCCTCTCTGCCTTTGTAATCCGACCCTACGGTAACGCATATCGGCACGCCATCGGCAAAGCAAGCATTCTCGGTTTTCAAGTAATTATTGATGAGTATCCCAATCGAACCGATGCAGTCTTTTTCTAAGGCAAAAGTACATAATATTTATTGAGCCGGCAAATTCCGCCCCGTTTTTTTTCTTAAAAATTATGGCTTGACATCAGAGCTGACTATAAATGAACGGCTTAAAGCAATTTGCAGTTTCAAGACAGCAAGCTGAAGATGAATAAACAGGGGGCAAACTTGGACATAACATCACACGGCGGTTTGGCGCAACGGCAGAACGCGAATCAAGGCCAAGGCTCCGGACAGCCGGAAGCATGAACCTTAAGGAATCCTTTTATACGCGCGCGTAAAAGCTTTTTACTTTTCATCATTCAGCCTTATGCAGAAAAATGATTCACAACAATTTAGACTGAAAGATACCCCTGAGTTCCTTCATCGGCATGGCACCGTTTCCACAGCAAGGCGAAGCCGACCTGAAAGCACTACTTGGAATTTGAAAAGCATTACTTGGACTTTTTACACGAGTAAGGACTTTTCAAATTCCAAGTAGTGCTTTTTGCCGGGCCGCCCATAGAGCGATGGCTGAAGGACAACGCGAGGATTTTTCGCCCATCCTTCAGCGCATCACATTAATACTAAATCACTTACGGCACACTGAATAATAAAAATGCAAAAACGTTTACGCGCGCGTATATACGTATAACGGAATTGAGCATCCGGGGACCACACAAAACGCCGCACCTTTCACCTTCAGCGTCTGTCAGGGAGGGCGGGAGGCGGGGCTATGCGTCACAGCCGGCCATTCCGCGCAAAAAGCACTTTGCAACGGCCGACGCGGGGTTATTGCACGAAACACACCACCCATTAAAAAAAAATTAATAACTTTACAGCCTATTGCAACAAAACTTATCATATCTTCATATCCTCATGGCGCAATTCAGATTCAGCATAGATTATTTCACACAATGGGGCGAAAGCCTCTGCATCCGTTGCCTTACCGGCAACGGCGCACATATCATCCCGCTAAGCACCAACGACGGAAAAACATGGCAAGGGGAAATATCCGGACCTACAGATGCTCCTCTCGTCTATTCGTATTGTGTGCGCAACGAGGCCGGCGACATTCTGCGGGCCGAACGCGACGGGTGCCGCCACATCGCGGCAGGCCGCCGCAGCCGGCTATCGCTCCGCGACCACTGGACGGAGCGCGACATACCATCCGTATTCCTGCACTCGGCTTTCACCGAAAACATCTTCCGCCACCGCGACGGTGCCGAAGCCCGCATGGAACTGCTGGCGGAACCCTACATTCTGCTGACACGCACCCTGCCGCCTCCGGCCGACTGCCGCTGGGCCATCGTAGGCAGTTCGCCGCGCACCGGCAACTGGAACCTGGCCGGGGCCAGATTCCTTCAACGCACCGGAGTGTATGAATGGGGCCTGCCGCTGACTTCGGAGGACTTTGAGGAAGGGATGTACTATAAATATGTACTGATAGGCGAAGGCAAGCAAGGACAGCAGGTGGTGTGGGAGGAAGGCGAGAACCGCCATCTCGCCCCGCAGCCTCTGCTCAAAGGCGAAGCGGCCATTGTCAACGACGACGCCCCGCGCATCAGCCTGCCGGCATGGCGCGGCGCAGGCGTGGTCATTCCGGTGTTCTCCTTGCGCAGCGAAGGCAGCCAGGGAATAGGCGACTTCGGCGATTTGCAGCACTTCATTCAGTGGGCGGCATCAACGGGACACAGCGCCGTGCAGCTGCTGCCTGTCAACGACACGACCTCTTCGGGCACGTGGGGCGACAGTTATCCTTACAAAGGAGTGTCGGTATATGCCCTCCACCCTATCTATATCGACCTGCGCGAATGGCAGGACACCGACCTGTTTGCCGAACATGCCGGACGCTTCGCACAGCTCAACGGTTTGCCCGAGCTGGACTACGAAGGAACCTTTACCGAGAAAATGCTGTTCCTGCAAAAACTCTACGGCCGAATAGGAAAAAACTGCGAACGCAAGGCGGCCTACAAGGACTTTTGCCGGGAACAGGCCTTCTGGCTGAAACCCTACTCAACCTATTGCGCCAAAAAGGCGAAGGAACTGCACTTCAAGCACGGACACGAGGAGAAATTTCACATATTCGTGCAATACCTGCTCCACCGGCAGATGTGCGGCGTGCGCGACACGGCCCGCAACCTCGGCGTAATGCTTAAAGGCGACATTCCCATCGGTATCTGCCGCGACAGTGTGCCGGCACAGGTCGAGCCCCACCTGTTCCACTTCAACGGATATGCGGGAGCTCCCCCCGACGCCTTCGCCCAATGCGGACAGAACTGGGGATTCCCCACCTACAACTGGGAGGAAATGGCCAAGGACAATTATGCCTGGTGGCGCAACCGCCTGGCCCACATGAACCGCTATTTCGACGCCTACCGCATTGACCACGTGCTGGGTTTCTTCCGCATTTGGGAAATACCGGCCACGCAAATACATGGCCTGCTGGGCCGCTTCCGGCCAGCCCTGCCGCTATCGGAGGAAGAGATACGGCAAGCAGGCTTCAACGCCGCCATAGCCGGACACGCCGTTCCGCATGTCACAGCCGCCCGCCTCTCCGAACTCGAGGACAATCTGGGAGAACGCGGCCTGCGGCGCTTTTTCACCGAAACGGAAGAAGGAATTTTCCATCTGAAACCCGAATGCGACACGCAGCGGAAGATAGAGGCCGCCGTACCGGCCGGTGCCCTGCGAGATATGTTGATGGAGGTGGCAGCCAACGTATTGTTTGTCGAAGACCCCGACAAGCCGCACCACTACCATCCGCGCATCAACGGCCAGCACACCGACGCGTTCCGCAATTTGTGTGAGACCGACCGGCACGCTTTCTGCCGCCTGCACGACGACTTCTTCTACCATCGTCACAACCGGTTCTGGGCCGACAAGGCGATGGAGAAACTACCCGTCATCACGGGCACGGCCGACACCGCCCCCCAGGTTTCCTCCATGCTTCCGTGCGCCGAGGACCTCGGCATGGTGCCGGCATCGGTAAAGGGCGTTTTGGAAGAACTCAACATTTTGTCGCTCGAAATACAGCGTATGCCCAAACACTACGGCCGGCGCTTCGACAATCCGCTCGAAAATCCTTATCTGTCGGTGGCCACCATCGCCACCCACGACATGCCGCCCTTCCGCCTGTGGTGGCGCAAAGAGCCGGAGGCGGCGCAGGCCTTCTGGAACGAAGCGTTGCACCGCGAGGGCAAGGCCCCGGCCGACGCCACCCCCGACATGTGTGAGGAAGTGGTAAGCATGCACCTGGAGTCTCCCTCCATGCTCTGCCTCAACGCCCTTCAGGACCTGCTCGGAATAGACGGAAAACTGCGGCATCCGCATCCCGAACAGGAACAGATTAACGATCCGGCCAATCCGCACCAGTACTGGCGCTACCGCATGCACCTGACCATCGAGGAACTGCTGGGCGCCACCTCCTTCAACGAAAAGTTGCGTTCGCTGATAGCCCGGAGTCACCGCAACCGTCACTAAAATGGCACTACGCCCTATTTATCTCACAAAATACCACCGTTATGTTTCTAAGAAAATATGTTCTGACCGCCCTGCTGCTCTGTCTTTCAGCTTGGCAACCGGCTCAAAGCCAGCAGCTCCCGGCCGATGCCGTAAACCCCGACTGGCAGTCGGAAGTACCCCAGCCGGTGTTTCCCGACAGCACACTCACCGGGCTCTACTACAAGACATGGGAAACAGCCGCCGGCCGCGTGCGGCGCGGCCCCGAAGGACTGCCGGCCTCGCCCTACCTCGACGAGAATTGTTATGAGGACCAGATATGGATATGGGACAGTTGCTTCATGGTGATGTTCTCCAAATATGCCCCCAAGGCTTTCCCGGGCAAAGAGACCTTGCTCAACTGCTACGCCCCCATACACGACCACGTAAAGACGCCGCTGCGCATTCATCTGCGCGACAATCCGCCCCTCTTTGCCTGGGTGGAACTTCAAAACTATCTCTTCACCAACGATTCTACCCAGGTTGACATGGTGCTCCGCCGCAAACAATACCTGCAGAAGCACTACGACTTTTTCAACACCGTACCCCGGGGAGACATCGACACAATTGCCTCGCCACGCTACAACGCCATCATGCGCGGCGTGGTGCGCGACGCCAACGGCCACATAAAGGGCTACACCTGGACGGGACGCGGCAGCGGCATGGACAACACGGTGCGTGGCCGCGACGCCGGCGGAGCCGACAAGGTGCTGTGGGTGGACGCCATTGCCCAGCAGGCGCTCTCGGCTCTCAGCATCGGCCGCCTCTGCCGCCTGACAGGCGACACCGCGCAAGCCGCACACTGGCAAGCGGAATACGAGCATTTGAAAAAGACTATCAACGAGCGCTACTGGGACGAGCGCGACGGCTATTATTATGATATTGTTGCCGAGACGGGCGAACCGTGCCGCGTCATGACGCCAGCCTCATTTTGGGTGATGATGGCGGAGGTGCCCGACAGCAGCCGGGCCGCACGCATGGTGAAATACCTGGAAGACGAGCGCTACATGGGCGGAAAATATCCCTGGAACTCGCTGTCGAGAACCGACCCCGACTTCGACGGGGCCACCGGCGACTACTGGCGGGGCGGTGTGTGGTTGCCCATCGTCTACATGGGCACGAAGGCGCTTGAGAAATACGGTTACCACGCCCTGGCCGACACGTTGGCCGAACGGGTGGTGCGGCAGCAGGAACGTGCCTACCGCACGGTGGAGCCGCACACCATCTGGGAGTGTTACAGCCCGTCGGCCGACTCACCTTCCACCGAATGGGGCCGACGCGCCCGCAGCGAATTTTGCGGATGGTCGGCCCTGGGACCCATCTCGCTGTTCATCGAGAACATCATGGGCTTCCGCCAGGCCGACGCCCAGACACGCACCCTGCGCTGGGACCTGAAACCGGGCAACGGTACGCATGGACTGAAACGTCTGCGCTTCGGAGATGTGGAGACCGACATCATTTACAACGCGCAGAAACGGCGCATAGAAACGCGGGCCTCACGGCCCTACACGCTCGTGGTGAACGGAAAGGCCATCCGCGTGAAAGCCGGCGCCCACAAGTACAAGGTGTCCCGCTCCCGGTATTTGGGAACTACACGATGAAAGAAGCCGGGACAAAAGGTTTGAAAAAGTGATAAGAGATGTCAACGCCGCAGCAGCGGGACACCAGGCCTGCTGCTGAACGAGATGGAGGAAAGTGACACGCGGAAGGGAGCTGTTTTGCTCAGCCTGCGTGTCACTTTTCCGTAAAAGCTGGAAAGGAATGTTGGCATATCATAAAAGTGAGTGGAAAGAAAGATTTTTTTGCGGGAAATACTTGTTTTTTTCCAACAGAAGTCCATACATTTGGAGCAAAGACCTGCCACCGCCTGCTGCGGAACGGGTACAGGAACAAGAGAAACTTAAAAAAATCTATATTTTACCTAACACTCAAAAACTGACTGATTATGAAACACTCGATGCCCCAATTGCCCTACAGCGCCAACGCGCTTGAACCGAGAATGAGCGAAGAAACCATCAACCTGCACTACGGCAAGCACCTACAGACATACATGGACAACCTGAACCGGCTGACGGCGGGCACGGCCTTTGAGGAGAGCGACCTCGAGGAAATCATCTGCAAAGCCTCGGGGCCGGTGTTCAACAACGCCGCACAAGTGTGGAACCACATTTTCTTCTTCGAAAATCTCACACCCGACCCGCAGCCCATGAGCGAGGGGCTGAAAACCCGTCTCGCCAAGTCATTCGGTTCGGTGGACGCCTTCAAGGAAAAACTGCTGACATCGGCTACCGGCCTCTTCGGTTCGGGCTGGACCTGGCTGGTGGAAAACAAGGATGGCTCGCTTGAGATTGTAAACACAACAAACGCCGACAATCCGCTCTGCGGCGAACAGAAGCCGGTGCTCACCATCGACGTGTGGGAACATGCCTACTACGTGGACTACCGCAACCGCCGCGCCGAATACCTGACAGGCTTGTGGGAGCTCATCGACTGGCAGGTGGTGGAAAGACGCCTCAATGGCCCTTGCTGCACTTGTGCCTGAAAAGAAAAAACTTACTGAACTATTATAAATCTAAACACAAAAGCATTATGAAGAAGTACATTTGCACCGTATGCCAGTGGGTCTATGACCCCGCAATTGGAGATCCCGACAGCGGCATAGCTCCGGGAACCGCATTCGAAGACATCCCCGACGACTGGATATGTCCTGTATGCGGGGTAAGTAAGGAAATGTTTGAAGAGACCGAATAAGCAACGGCCTTGACAACACGACGGCCGACCATCATTACGGCCATAGCCACACATACCAACATCCATATATATGTCAGAGCGGCGACACCCGGAAACATCATCCGTGGTGCCGCCGCTCCGGCTATGGCAGGCAAAGCTGCCTCTATTCGTCCTTGACAAACAATTCTGCAAAAAAATCCATGCTCTCGGGATGCTCCTGCACGAAGGTGTCGATGTGGCGCATGCGCTTCTCCTCGAGTATTTCATCGAAGGCTATGAGTATGCCCGTTTCCTCCACCTGCCCGAAATCGTGGTTGATAGCCGTACCGAACACCCGCATGGTGGGGCTCAGACTCATGTAGGCGTTGACCAGCGGCGGTATGTTATAGCCGAGTTTGCGCACCTCGGTGTTCAGAATGTGGTAATCGTCCTTGAAAGTCTCCTCGCAGAAGAGCTTGCGCAAATAGTCTGCATCCGTCGTTATCTGGAGCGGTGACACGGGGCAGACCAGCCGGTCATGGTCGCCGAAATGCTTGTTGAGGAAGTAAAGAATCATGTCGCGGGCCTGCGGATTGAACGAGGGGTACATGGTCATCTTTCCGAAAAAATACTTCAGGTTGGGAATAATCACCGTGAGCGCCCCCAGTCCGTCCCACAGATTGTCGAGCGCAAAGAGCCCCTTGCTCAACTTGCGGGTGTTCTGATACTCCAGCGTCACGAACGAGCGGCCCAACTCTACGGTCTCCCGCAGATAGTTCTTGATGAAAGTGTCGGAGAACCGGAACATGTGGCCCGTTGCCAGGTGGGGCTGGCCATCAGGACGGAACTCCATCTCCACACCAGGCAGAAAACGGTAGCCGCCGAGTATCTGCTCATCCTCGGGCGACCACACTATGAGCTGATAGTAGGGGTGCTCACAGGTGTCGAACTCGTCAAGGTCAACCTCCTTGCCCGATCCGCCGCCGGCTGCCCGGAAGGCTATTTCGCGCAAGCGGCCTATCTCGCGCACCACATTGGGGGCTTGCTGATAGGTAACGATATAAATCTCGTTGTTACTCTTGTTGGTCGAACGCAGACGGCGTTCGGGTGTCAGTTCGGCTTTCAGCAGTTCACGGTCTACCGGCTGTATGATTTCTTCCATAGAATGTTTTAGAATGTCTGTGATTGGTGCCACGCGGCCTACCGAGGGCCCGCATAGCGCTATAGTTCGTACACTTTGTCCTGCACATAGGCGGCCCAGGCGGCCGGCGTGCGGCTCTTGTCGAAGGTTTGCCAAGGAATGGGCTTACCAATCTTAACGGTAAACGTCTTGTGCTTGTTGCGGAACATCTCGTCAACAAGAAAGAGCATGGCTACGTTGAACTTGATGCCCAGTGCCTTGCTCAGATTGGCCAGGCGGTAGAAACGGGGCGAGTTGCAACCACCGAAATGGATAGGCACCACATCGCGGCGGGTCTCCACACTTTTGGTAACGAATGTCTTTGCCCAAGGCAAGTCTCTCACAACGCCCCGGCGCTTACGCGAACAAAGTCCGGCAGGAAACATAATGATGTGGTTGTCGCTGCGGAAACCGGCCTCAACCATGGCGGGAAAACGACGGTTCTGCGCCCCTACCTTGTTGATAGGAATGCAGAGGGGTGCCAGGCCGTGAAGGTTCATGAGAAGGTCGTTGACGAGGTATTTCACCTTGCCGCCGTAACGACCGCCGAGCAGCGCGCCGAGCGCCACGCCGTCCTGTCCGCCGAGCGGATGGTTGCTCACGAAGGTGTAGAGGCGGCCGTCACCGGGGGCGGGCAGGTTTTCCGCGCCCTCAATGCGGAGCTTCATGTCGAGAAACTCCACGCAGTCGTTGAGCCAGGGCACGCCCTGCTTGTCACCTTCGCGTTCGAGAAACTCGTTGATTTCGTCCTGATGGATGATACGTTTCAGCCATGCCACCACGAAACGAGGCACGCGGGAGGCCTTGTCGCCAGCCTTGTCGCGTATCACCTGCTCGATGTCTATCTTGAATATTCCTTCTTTCTCCATGGTGCTTGAGCACAAATGTCTTGCAAAAGTACTAAATATATTTCGCTCTTTTACAAAACGTGTGGAAGTTTTTGCAGAAAGTACGGCAAATGCACCTTACAAGTGCCACATTAACAGAAAAATAAACTTTCTTTAGCCGATTCTACAATGTTTTAACGCGCTGTAGCGCATTTTTTCGGGCAGATGCGGCGGAGGGATTGTCCTCTTTGTCGGTGTCGTTTCGGCATATAGTAAAAAACGAGTATATTTGCCGCAAACTAAGCCACGGAGCAAGCACTCCGGCCAGCCAACCAAACACTACACACTACATGAAAAGACGCATTTTCACCACTCTGTTTCTGGCAGCCTCCATCATTTGCGGCCCGGCTTCGGCACAGCGGCTCTCGCTCGACAGTTGCCGCACCCTGGCATTGCGCAACAACAAGGCGCTGGCCATTGCCAAGGCCAAGGAGAAAAAAGCCGGTTACGACCGCAAAGCGGCCGGCACCAACTACCTGCCCAAGATTTCGGCCATCGGCGGCTACATACGCTCAGGCGACGAAATATCGCTCCTGAGCAACGGGCAGAAAGCCTCACTCACCAATATGGGCACGGGCATTGCCGGCAACCTGGGCCAACTGGCAGGACAAATCGTGCAGCAGCACCCCGACCTGGCCCCGCTCATCGGGCAGGTAAGCCAGTTGCTGCCGCAGGGTGCCGCAGCGCTCAACGGCATAGGACAGGGCATTGTCGACGCCCTGCGCACCGACACACGCAACATGGCCTCGGCGGCCGTCATACTGACGCAACCGCTCTACATGGGCGGAAAAATCAAGGCCTACGACCGCATCACCCACTACGCCGAACAAGTGGCCGGGCAGCAGTTGCGCGCCGACGAGCAACAGGTGATTCTCGAAACTGACCGCGCTTACTGGCAAGTGGTGTCGTTGGTCAACAAAAAGCAGCTTGCCGAGAGTTACCGCGACATGCTCAAACATCTCAGCCAAGATATGGAGAAGATGATTGCCGAAGGCGTGGCCACACGGGCGGCCGGGCTCACGGTGGATGTGAAACTCAACGAAGCCGAAATGACACTGACCAAGGTGGACGACGGACTGACGCTGTCGCGCATGCTTCTCTGCCAGGTGTGCGGACTGCCGCTCGACAGCAAGGTGGAACTGACCGACGAAACACTCGACCAGCTGCCGGCCGACGCGGGCAACGTGTCGGCCGACGCCGCCACAGCCTTCAGCAACCGGCCAGAGCTGAACCAGTTGCAGCTGGCTGCCGACATCTACCGCGAAAAGGTCAAGATAGAGCGCTCGGCCTTCCTGCCACAACTGGCCCTGATGGGCGGCTATCTGGCCACGAATCCGGGACTGACCAACGGCTTTGAAAACCGCTTCCGCGGCACCTGGGCGGTAGGTGTCACACTGAAAGTGCCCGTATGGCACTGGGGCGAAGGACGCTACAAGGTCAACGCCGCCCGGGCCGAGGCCGAAGTCGCAGTGCTGCAAATGGCCGAGGCACGCGAAAAGATCGAGCTGCAGGTGAAGCAGTCGGCCTTCAGGGTGAGCGAGGCCGACAAAAAATATAACCTGAGCCTGAAAAATCTGGAAAAGGCCGACGAGAACCTGCGCACCGCACAAGTGGGCTTCAACGAGGGCGTCATCGTGACAAGCGACCTGATGGCGGCACAGACCGCCTGGCTGCAGGCACAGAGCGACAAAATCGACGCACAGATCGACATGCGGCTCACCCGCGCCGCCTTGGGCAAGGCCTTGGGCACGCTGAAATAAGCGTCCGGACAGTCGCAAGGATACCATATTATATATTATAAAAATAAAACACCTGATTATATGTCTCAGAAGAACAAACCCAATCTGCTGCCGGCCATATTCATTCTCGGCGCCATCGTGGTGCTCGTCGCCGTGGGCAGCATGTATGCTTTCAGCCATGAGGAAGAAACCCTGCAGGGGCAGGCCGACGTGAACGAATACCGCGTGTCGAGCAAAGTGCCGGGGCGCATTCTCGAAATCAAAGTAAAGGAGGGCGACTTTGTCCGCACCGGCGACACACTGGCCCTGCTCGAGGCTCCCGACGTGGAGGCCAAACTGAGCCAAGCCAAGGCCGCCGAAGACGCCGCCGCCGCACAGAGCCGGAAAGCCCGCAAGGGAGCGCGGCAGGAACAGATAAAGTCGGCCTATGAAATGTGGCAGAAAGCTCAGGCGGCCAAAACAATTGCCGAAAAGTCGTATAGCCGCGTGAAGAGGCTCTACGAACAGGGCGTGGCCACTGCCCAGAAACTCGACGAGGCTACGGCGCAGCGCGATGCGGCCATTGCCACGGAAAAGGCGGCCAAGTCGCAGTATGACATGGCGCGCAACGGAGCCGAACGCGAGGACAAGGAAGCGGCCGCCGCTATGGTGGACCGCGCACGGGGCGCCGTGAGCGAGGTCGACTCATACCTCCGCGAAACGGTACTCTTAGCCACACACGACGGCGAGGTAACGGAAATTTTCCCACAGACGGGCGAACTCGTCGGCACCGGCGCTCCCATCATGAATGTGGCTATCATGAAAGATATGTGGGTGACTTTCAACATCCGCGAGGACCATCTGGCCCGTTTCCGCGTGGGACAGACCGTAGAGGCCCGCGTGCCGGCGCTCGGCGACAGGGTGGTGAAACTGAAAATATACTACATGAAGGACCTGGGCAGCTACGCAGCCTGGAAGGCTACCAAAACGACGGGACAGTTCGACATGAAGACGTTTGAGGTGAAGGCCTCGCCGCTACAACCCGTCGAGGGGTTGCGGCCGGGCATGTCGGTCATCATGAATCCCTGAGTGGCGGAGCAACTCTCCCGCCCTACCCCGGAGAAGCGGCGCGGCTACGGCCCGCCGCTGCCGGAACCAACCATACTGAAACGCTAACCTACCGCGTATATGCACTCTTTACTGAAAATAATGAAGCGCGAGGCGCGCTTGCTGGCCGGCAAACCCATTTACTGGTTCTGCATGGTGATAGCCCCTCTGTTCTGCTGCCTGTTCTTCACAACGCTCATGTCGTCGGGGCTTCCCACCGGGATGCCGCTTGGCCTGGTAGACAACGACCGCACCGCGACCTCGCGTTCGCTGGCCCGCAACCTCGACGCGTTCCAGATGACCGACATCCGGCAGCAATACAGCAGCGTGACTGAAGCGCGCCAGGCGGTTCAGCGGGGCGACATCTACGGTTTTTACTACATACCCGAAGGCACTTCGCGCAAGGCGCAGCGGCAGGAGATGCCCACGGTGTCGTTCTACACGAACTACTCTTACCTGGTGGCGGGCTCGTTGCTCTACCGCGACATGCGCATGATGTCGGAGCTCGCGGCAGGGGCTGCCTCGCGCACGGTGCTTTATGCCAAAGGCGCCACAGAGCGCCAGGCCATGGCCTTTCTGCAACCGGTGGTCATCGACACACATCCGGTGGGCAATCCCTGGCTCAACTACAACATTTACCTGAGCAACACCATCGTGCCGGGCCTGCTGCTGCTCTTCATCTTCATGGTGACGGTCTACGGCATAGGCACGGAGGTGAAGCGCGGCTCGGCGGAGCAATGGCTCGGCCTGGCAGGAGGCAACATGCTGCGTGCGCTGGCAGGCAAACTTTTGCCGCAAACCGCCGTATTCCTGCTCATGGGGGCGTTCTTCGTGGTGTATTTCTACGGCTACCTCGGCTTTCCCTGCCACAGCGGCATCGGCACGATGCTGGGCATCATGTCGCTGAGTGTCGTTGCGGCGCAGGGCATGGGTGTATTCATGTTTGCCATGCTCCCCACCCTGCGGCTCGGCCTGAGTTTCGCCTCGCTGTGGGGCGTCATTTCCTTCAGCATCTGCGGCATGTCGTTTCCGGTGATGGCCATGCCGGCCGTACTGCAAGGGCTGAGCTACCTTTTCCCGCTGCGCCACTATTTCCTGCTCTACGTGAACTGTGCCCTCGACGGCTACCCGCTGCTCAACGCGTGGCCCTTCGCCACCGCGCTGGCAGGCTTCGCGCTCCTGCCGCTGCTCGTGGCCCGCCGCCTCAAGCGTGTGCTGCTCACCGTACCTTATATTCCATGACCGCCATGAACATCAAAAGATTCAAGAACTACTGGAGGCAGTCGTGCCAGGACTGGAACTACATTTTCCGCCACGAGCTGCGCAACATCATCAAGGACGAGGGCGTACTGGTGTTCTGCTTTCTCGTGCCGCTGGCATATCCGTTGCTCTACACCTTTATCTACACCAACGAAACGGTGCGCGAGGTGCCCGTGACAGTAGTGGACGACAGCCACACACAGCGCAGCCGCGAATATGTGCGGCGCATCGACGCCACGGCCGACGTCCGCGTGGTGAGCCGGAGCAGCGACATGAGCCAGGCCCGCGAGGCCGTGAAACACCGCGAGGCCTACGGCATCGTGCACATACCGGCCGATTTCAACCGGCGCCTGACAAAGGGTGAGCAGGCCTACGTAAGCATCTACTGCGACATGAGCGGTCTGCTCTACTACAAGGCTATCCTGATGGCCAACACGGATGTGTCGCTAATCATGAACGCCCATATAAAAGCTGCCCGCGCGGGCAACACCACACAACGGCAGGACGAGGTGACGGAGCATCCCATCGCTTATGAGGAGGTGAGCCTCTACAATCCGCAGAACGGATTTGCATCTTTCCTCATACCGGCGGTGCTCATTCTCATCATCCAGCAGACGCTGCTGCTCGGCGTGGGCATATCGGCGGGCACAGCCCGCGAGCGCGACCGTTTCCGCGAACTCATGCCCTTCAACCGCCACTACACGGGCCTCATGCGTGTGGTGCTCGGCAAGTCGTGGGCCTACCTGCTGGTATATCTGCCCCTGTCGGTGTATGTGCTGGGCGTGGTGCCCCGGCTGTTCCGGCTCAACCAGATAGGTAATCCGGCCGACCTCGCGCTCCTGGTGGTGCCCTACCTGCTGGCGTGCATTTTCTTCGCCATGACCGTGTCGGTGCTCGTGCGCCACCGCGAAACGTGCATCATGCTTATCGTCTTCACATCCGTACCGCTGCTCTTCCTCTCGGGCGTGTCGTGGCCGGGGGCGGCCATTCCGCCATTCTGGAAAGTGGTTTCATACATTTTCCCCTCCACGCCGGGCATCAACGGTTTCCTGAAAATCAACAACATGGGCGCACCGCTCGCCGCCGTCAGGCACGAGTGGACCCTGCTGTGGCTCCAGGCGTTTGTTTACTTCATCACGACGTGCCTCGTGTACCGGCACAGCATCATGGCCTCGCGCCGCCACTTCCTGCGCCGCAGCCGGCAAATGAAGGCCCGCGCCGCGCTCCGGCACAAGCAGGCGGACGCAGAGGCACAATAAGCAGAGCCGGACGCCCGCCTCCGGCAAAACATTTACGGGAAGGCAGACAGCGCCCCCCACAACGGCCACCGGCAAACGGCACGCTACGCGCGCGCGTAAAAGTTTTTCGGATTTTATCATTCAGCAGGCTGCAGGCAATTGGTCCCTAACAAATTACGCTGAAAGATGGGGTATTTTCATCATTCAGCTACCAACGGGCGAAAAGTACGTATTGGTGTGGCGAAAAGCACTACTTGGAATTTTTACACGAATAAGTGCATTTTAAATTCCAAGTAGTACTTTTTGAACGCCAAGTAATGCTTTTCGTCACCGCCCGGTAGGGATGCACTCCAGGTGCATCCACCCCACCGCCCGCGCCGCGCAAAAGCCGAAACAGATGGTTCGCATCCGGAATACCGGTATTCTCCGACAAAAAAACACGGATTGGAATCTCAAAACAGCCCGCCGCAAAGCAACGGGGCACCGGCTGAAGTTTCCGGCCCGTATCCTTCAGCCGAAAATAATTATTATCAACTACTTACGGTCTACTGAATGATAAAAGCACAAACACCGTTACGCGCGCGCGTATAGCATCAGGAGCGCGGCACTATGGGAGGGCGCATACATTCAGTCATCCGGAGGAGCCATTTCCCGCCCGGCCTTCCGGACACTACGGACAATATCCCGGCACTTGCCGCCTGACAAGGAAAGGACTGTTGCGAAAACGCCGCCCGTAGCGACCGGAATGGTGCGCTGCGGGCGGCGGCATATTGCAGATAACGGGAGGGGGCTTACTTCAGGCGGGCCAGGCATTCCTTGATGCGGCGCAGGGCCTCCACTATGTTCTCGTCGCTCGTGGCGTAGCTCATGCGGAAGCACTCGGGAGAGCCGAAGGCGGCGCCGCCCACCGTGGCCACATGGCCTACTTCGAGCAGATACATGGCGAAGTCCATCGAATCGCCAATCACACGGTCGCCGTCGCGCTTGCCGAAATAACTGCTGCACTTGGGGAACAGGTAGAACGCGCCCTGGGGCTCGTTGACCTCGAGGCCGGGTATTTCCTTAGCCAGGCGCACGATGAGGTCGCGGCGGCGCTCAAAGGCCTGACGCATCTCTTCCACACAGGCCTGCGAACCGGTGTAAGCGGCCTCGGCGGCCTTCTGCGACACGGAACACGGGCCGCTGGTGTACTGGCCCTGCAATTTGTTGCAACCTTTCACCACCCACTCCGGACCGGCAATAAAGCCGATACGCCAGCCGGTCATGGCATAGGCCTTGCTCACGCCGTTGACAATGACAACACGCTCGCGCACGTTTTCGAACTGCGCGATGCTTTCGTGCCGGCCCACGTAGTTGATGTGCTCATATATCTCGTCGGCCACCACAAACACCTGCTCGTGGCGCGCCAGTACCTCAGCCAGGCCGGCCAGTTCCTCGCGGGTGTAGACCGATCCGGTGGGGTTGCTCGGCGAACAGAGGATGAGGGCTTTCGTGGCAGGGGTGATAGCCGCTTCAAGCTGCCGGGGCGTAATTTTGAAGTCCTGCTCAATGCCGGCCTCCACGATGACGGGTGTGCCGCCGGCGAGTTTCACCATTTCGGGATAGCTCACCCAGTAGGGGGCGGGAATGATGACCTCGTCGCCACTATTGACGAGGGCCATGAGTGTGTTGCACACCGACTGCTTCGCACCGTTCGACACGGAAATCTGCGCCGGCGAGTAGTCCAGGCCGTTCTCGTTTTTCAGTTTGGCCACGATGGCTTCGCGCAGGGCCGGATAGCCAGGCACGGGAGAGTAGCGCGACCAGTTTTCCTCCACAGCCTTCACGGCAGCGGCCTTGATATGTTCGGGCGTGTTGAAGTCGGGCTCGCCCACGCTCATATTGATAATGTCCACTCCCTGCGCTTTGAGCTCGCTGCTCTTCTGCGACATGGCCAGCGTGGCCGAGGGGGAAAGACGGTTCAGACGGTTGGAAAGTGCATTCATACAAATCTGTTTTTATTGATACTTATTCATGTATATAACAAGGAGTGACGCGACGGCACACGGACAGGAGTCAGTCGCGCCCGGCGCCGAAAATGCGCAGCAGGTAGAGGAACAGATTGACAAAGTCGAGGTAGAGCGTCAGGCTGCCCAGGAGGGCGAGCTTCATGGTGTTGTCGTTCATCTCGTCGCCGTATTGCAGGAACATCATCTTAATCTTCTGCGTGTCGTAGGCGGTGAGCCCGGCAAAGAGCAGTACGCCCAGATAGGTGATGCCCCAGTAGAGCGCCTCGCTGGCTACGAAGATGTTGACGACGCTAGCTATGATGATACCCACCAAGGCCATGAGGAGAAAACGGCCCATACCCGAAAGGTCGCGCCGCACCACGAAGCCCACTAAACTCATGGCGCCGAACGTGGCAGCCGTAACGAGGAAAGTCGTGGCGATAACCTCGGCCGAATACACCAGGAAGATGGCCGAAAGGGTGGCGCCGTTGAGAATCGAATAAGCCGCGAACATCAGTCCGGCAGTGGGGAAAGACATCCGCATGATGCGCGAACTGAGAATGAAGACCAGGGCCACTTCGGCTATCATCAGGCCGAAGAACGTGAAGCGGCCGGAGAAGATGGTCTCCATCAGGCTGTGGTTGCCGGCCACGTAGGCGGCTGTCAGACCGGTCATGGCCAGCCCCATCGCCATCCATAAATACACTTTCCGCATCAAGGCGGAGAACACGGAGGCTCTTGCAGCATCTCCGTACACATTAATGGTTCTTTCTTTTTCCATAATTTCTTATTTTTACACTTTATCGGTGCGGACAGCCGGCCTGGCGGCGTCCGGCTTTCACTTGATGTGGAGCGTGTGGCCCATACGCTCCTTCTTCGTGCGCAGGTAACGCTCGTTGTAGGGGTTAGGCTTTATCTCGATAGGCACGTTCTCCACGATTTCCAGGCCGTATGCCTCGAGGCCCACACGCTTCACGGGATTGTTGGTGATAAGCCGCATTTTGCGCGCACCGAGCAAACCGAGAATCTGCGCGCCCACGCCGTAGTCGCGCTCGTCGGGGTCATAACCGAGGTGTACGTTGGCGTCGACGGTGTCGTAACCCTCTTCCTGCAACTTGTAAGCGGCTATCTTCGCCATAAGGCCGATGCCGCGGCCCTCCTGGTTGAGATAGAGCACCACGCCGCGCCCTTCGCGCTCAATCATGCGCATGGCCTCGTGGAGCTGGTCGCCGCAGTCGCAGCGGGAACTGCCGAAAATGTCGCCCGTCATGCAGGACGAGTGCACCCGCACCAAAACGGGTTCATCTTCCTGCCAGGTGCCCTTTATCAGGGCTACGTGTTCCAGGCGGTTGCTCTTCTGGCGGAAAGGAATGAGGCGGAAGTGGCCGTACGCGGTGGGCATGTCGACCTCCTCGCCTTTCTCCACAAGGCACTCGTGCTGCAGGCGGTAGGCGATGAGGTCCTTGATGGTGATGATGCGCAGCCCTTCCTTCGCGGCAAATTCCTGCAACTGCGGCATACGGGCCATGGTGCCGTCCTCGTTGAGTATCTCAATGAGGCATGCCGCCGGCTGCAGGCCGGCCAGGCGGGCCAGGTCGACAGCCGCCTCGGTGTGGCCGGCACGGGCCAGCACGCCGCGGTCCTGGGCGTAAAGGGGATTGATGTGACCCGGGCGACCGAAGGTTTCGGGCCTGCTTGCCGGATCGGCCAGCGCACGTATCGTGGCGGCACGGTCGTGGCAGGAAACCCCGGTGGTACACCCTTCGAGCTTGTCGATGGTCACGGTGAAGGGCGTGCCCAGCATGCTGGTGTTGTCCTGCACCTGAAAATCCAGTTTGAGTTCCTTGCAGCGCTCAAGGGTTACGGGTGCACAGAGCACGCCACGCCCGCAGCGCAGCATAAAGTTGACGGCTTCAGGCGTGACAAGCTCGGCGGCCATGATGAGGTCGCCTTCGTTTTCACGGTCCTCGTCGTCGACTACTATCACGAATTTGCCCTGGCGGAAGTCCTCGAGGGCTTCCTCTACGGTGGCTAACTTGTATTTATCCATATTGTGCATTGATATATTTTTTGTCTTACATTATTTCTGATGGACGGACTGCCCCCAAGGCACGCCTCAGAGCCGCGGCCGCGGCATGGGCAGCATGCGTTCGCCGGCCGGCGCGGCGGGAGGTGCGACGGGTGCGGTGCCGGGCGCGGCCGGCACCTGCCGTTCGGGAACGGGCTTCCGCTGCTGGTTCCTACGCACATAGCGGTAGGCATACCAGCCGGCAATGAAGGCCACGAGCACCACGATTACGGCAATGGCGATGTCACGCCGCCGGCGGCGCTTCTTCGGGGCGGCCGCGGTGCCGGGGGCCGTATCGGCTACCTCGCCAGCACAACCGGTGCCGCTGATGGCGCGTTGCAGGTAGTCGCACGTGGCCGCCACCTGGCGCAGGTCGCGCTGCAAGCGCAGGCGGAAGCGCCACACACGCAGCCAGAGCACGAGGCCCAGGGGGAAGAATACGCCGCAGAGCACATTGAGCCAGCGGCGGCCGGAGGGGGCGAGATGGGCTGTGGTGAAGAGTACCGGCAGGCGGTTGAGCGCCGAGAGGACGTAGTGCTCGCGGCTGTTGGAGAGTTCCTCCACTATCTGCTCCAGACGTTCTGATATTTCCGCTACGCGGCTGTCTGTTCCAGGGCTGAAGAAGAGGCGCCGGTAGCTCGGCGCGGCGGCCAGCGATGCCGTTGCCAGATATTCGCGGCAGGTTTCGGCCAGGCGACCGAGGTCGTCGGCCAGACGCGGATAGTCGGGGTCGTCGATGACAACCTCTTTGCGGGTGATATGACGGGCGGCGCGCAGGCCCAGCAGGCGGCGGAAAAAGGACACATAGAGTTCGCCGTTGAACACGACCGAGTCCTTGTTCGACTTATAAGTAAGGAATATGCCGAAAGGTATAAGCACCACCGAACTGACCCACATGCCGTAGAGCATGTTCCAGGAGCCGTCGCGCGCCATCTTCATGCCGGAGGTGTCGATGATGTAGTAGAAGATGAATATCAGTACGGAGATGACCGCCGGGAGGCCGAGGCCGCCCTTGCGGATGATGGCACCGAGCGGCGCGCCTACGAAGAAGAAGAAGAGGCAGGAGAGGGCGAGTGTCATCTTCTGATGCCACACCACCCAATGGCGGCGCACGAGGCGGTCGCCCTCGTCGCTGGTGACGCTCTTCCATTCAAGTTCGGAGCACACGCTGCGCACCTCGTTGGCGGCGCGCTGACGGGCCGTCGCGAGGCGGTCGGGCGGCACGCGGGTCAAGGCCGAGTCAAAGGGCTGTACCTTCATTCCGGCAAGGCGCAGGCTGTCGGCCTTTGCCAGGCGGGGCAGTGCGTACCAGCGCAGCTTCATGTCGTCGTAGAGGCGGTTGCCCACGCTGTCGAGCGTATGGTTCATCGAATCGACACTCAGGCTGATCTGACTCATGTTCTTGGTTTGCGGCATGTCGCGCAGCATCTCTTTGTCCATCATCGAGAAGTTGCTGTCGAAGTCAATAATCACCTCTTTGTAGCTGAACGTCTCGCGGTCGTAAGGCAGCTTCAGGCTTCCCATTGCCGAGGTGCCGCTGCCCTGCTGCAAGGCCTGGGCCTGCGTGCCGCTCCATAGTTCGAGCTTGAGATGGAGCTTGTCGGCCGACATTTCCAGGCGTCCGGAGTCGGCAAGTACGATCTGCGCGTTGTCAAAGCCCTGGTCGGTTTTGTAGATAATGACCTGATAGAGTTTGCCCGTCTCGGCGTTTTTACGCTGCACGTAAAGGTTGAAGCCGGGTATTTCGTTGTAGAACACGCCCTCGGGTATTTCCACAGCGGGCTGGGCCTGCTTCATGCTGAAGAGGAGCGTGCTGAGGTTGATTTGGGCGCGTGGTGCCGTGAAGTTCTGAAAGTAGAAAGAGATGCCCGTGAGCGCGAGCACCACTACGAACACGGGGCGCATGATGCGTATGAGCGGCACGCCGGCAGCCTTCATGGAGAGCAGTTCGAGCTGTTCGCCCATATTGCCGAAGGTGATGAGGGCCGACAGCAATACGGCCAGGGGCAAGGCCATAGGCACAAGGGTGATGCTCATGTACCAGAAAAACTGGCCGAGGATGTCGAGCGTGAGCCCCTTGCCTATCAGTTCGTCCACGTAACGCCACGTGAACTGCATCATGAATACGAAAAGACAGATGAAGAAAGCTCCCACAAAAAGCGGAAGAAACTTTTTCAATATATAAGCATCAATTTTTTTCATTCGGCCGGGCGCAAAATGGGGCGGAGGTCATGGCGCCGGAGCGTCGCCTGCCGGCCCTGTTAAGCCAAGAGTACTATTGAGTGCAAAAATACGAGTTTTTTTTCAATTAGAGCTGCCGCACGGCCTCGCCGGCGCCGCCTCAGGCCTGCCTTCCCTCATTTTTTTGCCCTGTGGGGCGGCCGGCATTAACATATTTAACTTTCAGCAACGTTTCGGACGGGAACTTTCTGAAAAGCAAGTAAGGCTTTTTGAACGCGAAGTAGTGGCCTGAAAACGCGAAGTAGGGCTTTCGCCAACAGGAATAAGGACTTTTTCCGCACAAAACGCTCCCCAAAGCCGCAAAAAGGGCGGCCTCACAACGGGCCGCCCTTCTGCTACCGCAAATATACAACATTTTTCGCCCGAAAGCAAATTGTGTTAAAATCGGAATATCCCTCCGAAAAAGAGTGCCGCCGCTACATTTCCTGCCGGAAAGCGCGGCTCACGCAACCCTGGCGGGGCGCTTTTTGCAGAAATATTCAAAAAAAGCGCAGGAAAATTTGGCGACATAAAAAAAACTCGCTACTTTTGCATTCGCAAACGAGCCTGAGGCATTCAGGTAACGATGGCGAGATAGCTCAGCTGGTTAGAGCGTCGGATTCATAATCCGAAGGTCAAGGGTTCAAGTCCCTTTCTCGCTACCAACAGACAACAGTTAAAGAAACGCTTAACCGGCGTTTCTTTTGTTTTATATAAACTACGTACTCCTCTCCCGCCCTGGCGCCGCATCATCTACTCCCCGATTCACGGGCACACGCCCACAAACTCCGCCCATCCCTCCGCCACGCCACAGCACTAAGCCCGCCGTCTGCAGAAAGAGGCCGCACGGCTAAAATCCTTGCAAAAGAATCCGCCGGACCGGCTACCGAACCCAAGAGTCGGACCGGACAGCCTTCAAGAAGCGGCCGGCAGGCGCCGGAAATAAGCAAAGGGGTACGGAAAACAGATAAAGAAAAAAACTGAAGGATATCTCTGTAAAGAGCATCTCTTCAGCTTTTCTTAATGAGGTACCCAGCAGATTCGAACTGCTGTACACGGTTTTGCAGACCGCTACCTAGCCACTCGGTCAGGGTACCATGTGTTTTGTTTTTTAACGGGTGCAAAGATAAGGACTTATTTCCATACCACCAAATTTATTGTGCGGTTTTTGCACATTAATTACATTTGTCACGGCAGACAGGGCACAAGAAGCCATGCGGAGCGAGACCGGAACGGCGCTAACCGCATGCGGCGGCAGAAACGGGACAGCGGCGGCCGGAGGGTGGCGCGTCAGGCCAGTTCGTAGAGCGGCGAGGGCACCTTGCGCTTGAGCACCTCGAGCTGGAGGGGCTGTCCGGGCCCCATTTTGCCGGCTTCGAGCAGAGCCGTCTCCACGGTTTTGCGCGCCAGTTCGGGATGATTGTTCTCCTCGCTGAGATGACAGAGCCATACGCGCCGGGCCGCCGGCGAGAGGCACCCGGCCAGGAGGCGGGCCGTGTCGGCGTTGTCCATGTGGCCACGCCCACCCGTGATGCGCCGCTTCAGGAAAGCCGGATAAGGACCGCCGGCCAGCATGGCGGCATCGTAGTTCGCCTCCACCACCAGATAATGCGCGCGTGCCACGGCGGCGCGAATGTCGTCGGTCACACACCCCATGTCGGTAGCAAGGCAAAAGGTGGTGTCGCCCGCGGTTATAAGGTAGCCGCAGTTGTCCATGCTGTCGTGCGGCACGGCGAAAGGCAGCACGCCGAAGGGCCCCAGCGCAAACTCCTCGCCGGGCACAACGGCATGGCGGAGGGCGGCGCCGATCTTTTTCGACATGAAATAATTGCGCTGCATGCCCTGGTGCACCAGGTCGGAGGCATACACGGGCAGATGGAACTCGCCGGAAAGGGCACCGACGGACTTGACGTGGTCGGTGTGGTCGTGCGTCACGAGAATGGCTTTGATCTCGCCGAACGACAGGCCATAGTTGCGCATGTCGCGCTTGAAACTGCGCAAACCGATGCCTAAATCGATAAGCACGCCGTAACCGTCCATATTAATATAGTAGCAATTGCCGCTACTGCCACTCCCGAAACATATAAACTTGAGCATTTTTCTTTCAGTTTTGGAGCACAAAGTTAATAAGAAAAGGGCATACAGGGAATAGCCGGCCGCCGCGAAGCGCAAAAGGTGACAGCCGAAAGCCGCCACGCAGCGGGCAATAAAGTATTGCTGGAGAAACCATTGCGGCGCGGCGGCAATGCCTGCCAGGCCGCAGAAAAACGGGACGATATTCCCAAAGAACACGAAGCGGCACCCCGCGAAAGTGGGAAGGCGTGCCACAAAAGTGGGAGGCTATGCCACAAAAGTGGGAAGGCATCCCACAAAAAGCGGCCGGCGGGCCGACGCCAGGAACTACCGGCGGGCAGGCGGCAAAAACGGCGATTATGCACAATAATAAAAGGAAAAAAGCGATAAAGTCAATTAAAAATAGTATTTTTGCTTGGCTGCGGCCATAGGCGCCGCACACAGATGCCGCCCCACCCCGCTCCCGGAAGCGGAAAAGTCTGTGGCAGGCACCAGACCTTACCTTATGGACCAGACAAACTACGACATCATCACCGTGCTCGGCCCCACAGCCTCGGGCAAAACGGCTTTCGCCGCCCGCCTGGCGCGGCTTATCGACGCCGAAATAATCAGCGCCGACAGCCGGCAGGTGTACCGCCGCATGGACTTAGGCACCGGAAAAGACCTCGCCGACTACGTGGTGGAGGGGGTAGCGGTGCCATACCATCTCATCGACATCGCCGAACCGGGCACGAAGTACAACGTATTCCAATACCAGCACGACTTCCTGGCCGCCTACGAGGACATACGGCGCCGCGGCCGGCGGGTCATCGTGTGCGGAGGCTCGGGCCTCTACCTCGAGAGCGTGTTGCGGGGCTACCGCCTGAGTCCCGTGCCGCCCGACCCGGAACTGCGGCGCAGCCTCCAGGGCAAATCGCTCGAGGAGCTGACAGCGCTGCTGAGCACCTACAAGACACTGCACAACAAGACGGACGTAGACACCGAGGCGCGGGCCATAAGGGCCATAGAGATAGCTGTGCACGAAGCGGCCACACCGCCCGACGAAATGGACTTTCCGCCTCTGCGGAGCCTGACGCTCGGCATCGGCGTAGACCGCGACACACGCCGGCAGCGCATCACCCGCCGCCTGTACCAGCGCCTGGACGAAGGCATGGCCGAAGAGGTGCGCCGCCTGCTCGACGAAGGCATCGCCGCCGACGACCTGATATACTACGGCCTGGAATACAAATATCTCACGCTCTACGTCACCGGCCGCCTCACGCGGGAGGAAATGGTGCGCCAGCTCGAGATAGCCATCCACCAGTTTGCCAAACGGCAAATGACATGGTTCCGGGGAATGGAGCGCCGCGGCACGAACATACACTGGCTGCCGGCACCACCCGCAGAGCCGGAGGCACTGCAAACCTACATACGCGAGAACATACCGCAACTCATGCCACTGCTGGCATGACGGAGGAGAAAAAAAGATCATGCCCCGCACCAAGGACTACGCCGTCATGAAAAAAACGGCGCCGGAAAACAACCTGCAACACCAGAACACACAATCATGAAACTACGGTTCATACTCACCAGCCTGCTTGCGCTCAGCCTCCCGGCCGGCGCCGCGGCCACGCCGCCGAGCATCGACTCGCTTTTCGCCGCAGTGCCCGCAACGGAACTGCCGCTGCTCGAACGCAACGCACGCCTCGACATGCTCGACCTGTACAACTACAGGATGACAGCCAAGGGGGAAAATGTCTTCGGCGGCACTTCGGTCATGACAAAGAAGTCGGCAAACCACATCGCCGTAAAGCTGACGGAGAGCAGCCGGTGGGAAATGATGCGGCTGTGCGCCGGAACGGACACCACATACGTCTGTCTGCACACCACTTACTGCCCGGCCGGCGAAACTACGGCCCGTTTCTACCACACGGACTGGACGCCGGCCGAGGACATGGCGCTGCCGGCGCCGGGCCTCGATGATTTCTGGACAGACAACGCCGAGGTTTCCGCCCAAAGGCAGGAGGAGCTGCGCCGCCGCCTCGAGCCGCTCTACGTGGAGGCCCGCTGGGAAGAGACGGAGGGCAACGCGCCGCGGATAGCCCTGACGGTGTCGACAGCACTGCTCGACCGCGACAGCCGGACGGAGGCTGCCAAATGCCTGACAACGCTCTACCGGCGCATCACACCGGGCAGCGCCGCCACTACGGGACCGGGGAATTGACAAACTACCGCCGGGAATCAATACATCACCGCTGGAGACTGGCACATCACTCACATCAAGCACACCGCTATGAAAACGACACTCGACATTCTCATCTGCTCCTGCGACAAGGGCATCGTCCGCACCGACGACATATTGCTGCCGCAGCAGGAAAACATACATTATATTATCTCTTACCAGTACACCGACGAGCGCTACCTCGACCTCATACCCGACCAGCTCAGCTCGCGCCCCGACGTAGAGCTCTACAAATACAAGGGCAAGGGGCTCTCGGCCAACCGCAACCTGGCGATGGAAAATTCGACGGCCGAACTCTTCATGTTTGCCGACGACGACACACATCTGTTGCCGGAAGCTCTCGAGGACATCTTCAGGATATTCCGCGAGGACAAAACGCTCGGCATTGCCTTTTTCAAGGCAAGCACCTATACCGGCAAGCCGCTGAAGGATTATCCGGAGGAGCCCTTCGACGTGAAGAAGTTGCCTGAGGCCTATTCCATTTCCACCATCGAGATGGTGTGCCGGCGCACGATGGTGCAGGGCGTGATACGCTTCGACGAGCGCTTCGGTCTCGGCACGAAGTTCCTGACCTGCGGCGAGGAGGAAATCTGGCTGGAAGACGCCTGCCGCGCAAACATCCGCATGCGCTATTTCCCCATCAAGACGGTGGAGACATCAACCATGCTCAAGAAGTCGCTCATATACGTCGATGCCGGCGTGCAGCGCAGTCTTGGCGCACAGACCTACTACGTGCATGGCCGCCGGGCATGGTGGATTTGTTTCCGCTTTGCCTTGAAGTCCGCCACGGGTAAGATGTGTCACTTCTGGCCCATGATGCACCATCTGTACGAGGGCATCCGCTACATGCGCCACACCACTTGAGCGCCGCACGGCCAACTATACAGAACCTTACAATAAAAAACACGCACCACATGCTCACGCTGGAAGTCATGATATGCACCCTGGGGCGGAGAATAAGCCAGGTGGAGGCTGTGCTGCTGCCCCCGGCCGAGGGCGTGGAATACCTCGTGTCGTGGCAACCCGACGGCGAAGACGACGGAGCCATACCGCCGGCGCTCCGGGAGCGGACCGACGTGCGGCTCGTCCGCACCGGGCGGCGCGGGCTGTCGGCCAACCGCAACAACGCCTTAGCCGCGGCACGCGGCGACCTGCTGCTCATATCGGACGACGACACACGCTACCGGCCGGAATACTTCGAGAACATACGCCGCGCCTTCGAGGCGCACCCCGGGGCGGACATCATACACTTCCAGGCACTCAACGGACACGGCCGGCCGATGCGGCGCTACAGCCCCGTAGCCTTCACCTTCGAGAGCCGCCCGCGCCACACGTTCTTCTCGTCGTGGGAGATTGTGTGCCGCCGCAGCGACCGCCTGCCGCGCTTCGACGAGCGTTTCGGCCTGGGCAGCGAGCATCTGGCCTGCGGCGAGGAGGAAATATTCGTATTCGAGGCGGCCCGGCGGGGCCTCGCCGTACGCTACGAGCCGCTGCCTATCGTGCAGACCAACGGAGAGACCACCGGAACGCTATTCGCCACGTCGGCCGCCGTGCGCCGCTCCAAGGGAGCCGTGCTCTGCTACCTGCACGGCCCGTTCGGCGCCGCGCTGCGCTGCCTGAAATTTGCCCTAAAACTGCCGCGCCATTTGCCGCGCACAAGGTGCTTTCTCGACATGTGGCAGGGCATCCGTTACTTCCAGACGAGCGAAAACGACCCCCAAAAGAGCGAAAAATGAAAGCATTTACCGTTGTGATTCCTTACCGTAACCGCGCCAGCCTCCTGCCGCGGACGCTGGCCTCGGTCAAGGCACAGACGTTCCGCCCCATCGAACTGATTTTGGTGGACAATAATTCGACAGACGGCTCGGCGGCCGTATGCGCGGACTTTGCCGCCGGAGGGACGGAAGAGGACTTCAGCGTCGTGCTGACGGCAGAGAGCCGCGCGGGAGCGGCGGCGGCGCGCAACAAAGGCCTGGCTATGGCGGGCGGCGAGTGGGTGTGTTTCTTCGACTCGGACGACGAGATGTCTGAAACTTTCCTGACCGACGCGCATGCGGAACTGGTGCGGGCGAAGACCGACGCCGTAGCGGCGGCCACGCGCATGCACTTTGCCGACGGCCACGAAAGGGTGCGCGACACGTTCCGCACCACCGCGGTGACCGACCAGATAATCACGGGCATGCTGGCCACACAGGGCATGGCCTTCCGCACGGCCTATCTGCGCGGCATAGGCGGCTGGCCGGAGGTGCCCGTATGGAACGACTGGCTGCTGGGCGTGAAACTATTGCTCCACCGCCCGCACATGACCTGGCTCAACGGCGCCTACCACAAGATATACCAGCACGCGGACAGTCTCACGGGCTGCAATTTTTCAGACCGGACAGACGCCCTGCAACTGGCGCTCCGCGAGGCACGCCGACTGCTCCAGGCAGCCCCCGGAGCGTTGCGGCGCGAACAAGCGGCACTGGCGGCGCGCTGGGCCATACTGGCCGGACAGCTGTGGCACGAGGGAAGCCACGGCGAAGGGCGCTGTTTCATGGCCGAAGCAATGGCCGGACACGGCAAGCTGATGCGCATGGCGGGCTGGTTGCTCTTCTTTTACACCCGATTGGGCGGACGCGGTGCATGGCGGGCGGCACGCTGGTGGTTCAAGGCGTGAGAACGTCACCGCAGACTGATGACCTGACGCCCGCATTCCCATTCGTTTTTCTATCATACGCTACATTTACTTCATGACTTGCTTCAACCGGAAAAGGCACTACGCCAACGGCCGCCACCTCATAGCGGCCCTGCTGCTCGGTGCCTTCATCGCAGGCGCGGGAGTAATGACGCGACGGCTCGTCACAGCCCCTGAGGGCGAAAACCTCTCGGCGGCCGAAAGGCTGGAACTGGCAACGTTCAGCCAGGAGATAAGGCAGGAGGAGCACGCCGACAGCCTTCGGGCCACACGGCATGGCAGAAAGCGCGGCGGCTACCGCACGCCGGAAACGTTTGCCTTCGACCCCAACACGGCCGACTCGCTCACGCTGCTGCGCTTAGGACTGCGCCCCTGGCAGGCAGCCAATATGCTGAAGTACCGCCGCCACGGCGGACGCTGGCGCTCGCCCGACGACTTTGCCCGCCTCTACGACCTCCCGCAGGAGGACTTCCGCCGGCTGCGCCCCTTCATCCGCATCGCACCGCAAGCCGAGGCGCCCTCCGCCGCCCGCGATTCGGCCCGGCGCCTGCCGCGCTACGAAAAGGTGGAGAAATACGCACCGGGCACGATAGTCGACCTCAACGAAGCCGACACCACCACGCTCAAAGGCATACCGGGCATAGGGAGCTACTACGCCGCCAAGATATGCCGCTACCGCGAAAGGCTGGGAGGCTTTGTCAGCGTGACACAGATTGAGGAGGTGGAGGGCCTGCCCGCCGACATCACCCGCTGGGTGAGCGTGGCGCCCGGCAGCCAGCCGCGGCGCATCAACGTGAACCAGGCGACGTTCAAAGAACTGGTACGCCATCCGTATCTCAGCTACGAACAGGTGAAAACCATCTGCTCGCACCGGCAAAAATACGGCAATTTGAAAGGCTGGGACGAACTGAAACTCTACGACGGTTTTGCCGAGGAGCAGATAGAGCGCCTGCAGCCCTACTTCGTGTTCTGATTTTGAACTCACGACCCCTTTCCGGCAAGAGAGGCCTTAGCATTTTAACACTATTTGCTTTCGGGCGAAAAATGTTGTATCTTTGCATTAGCCAAGGGACGGACTCATGCGGGTCCGCCCCTTGTTTATGGTTCGTCACGACGCTTTTTCCCAACAGCAAGTAATGGTTTTCGGGAAAAAGCACTACTTCGTCTTGAAAAAGCATTACTTGCCGTAAAAACACGAAGTAATGCTTTTTAAAATCCAAGTAACGGTGACAGAAATATAGTCCGGAACCACCGCGCGGCAATAATATTCGTTAACACAAAACCCGCCTGAAAACGTAACGGAAAGTTAAATACGTTAAAACCGAAGGCGCCATCAGCCTACACAAGGCGGCAGAAAAAAACGGCAACCGGACACGAAGAAACAGCAATCAGGCAGCTGAAAAGCACGGATAAAGCGCCAAGAAGCAGAAAACCTAACGCTGGCCTCTACCAAGCTACCGAGAAAGGAAACTGCAGTTGAACAGCGGGAAACACAGCCCGCTGCCAGTAGGATTCCGGCACGCCCCATTCAGCAGGAAAGAGATTACCAAGCAGCCACAACGACAGACATCCACCGGAAAGAATTAAGCCGGAAAGCACAGCCCAAGGCCTGCATTCCGGCAAAAATAATCGGAACATCACATCCAAAAAGTCTGCGCCGCCGGCAATGCGGACGAAGATAACCAGCCATTCCGCGCAAAGGCGGCTTGCCTATCAACCGGCCCTTGCAACATGCGGCAAGGTTCCTCAGACGGTATGCTTCGCCTGCATCAACGCCTGCCGGCGCGTCCAGAGCAGCAGCGCAAGCCTTATTTTCCCGATGGAACGAACGATTCATACGTGCCATCGTCGAAAAAAACACGTATTTCTTTTATTTTTCGAGGTAATATGTCAATATTTTTCGTACTTACTCCATAAATTCCCTCATTCTTGGCATTAACGCGCGAATCGCGGCTGCCGCCTCCGGCAGACGCTCCATACCGGGCACCCGTCGCAGCCGAAAAATCGGGGCGACGCGGCGCCTTTTCGGCAGGCGCGGAGAAGAGAGAAGGTTGCCCGGCGGCATACAAATCAGGTGCCACACCGGCAAGGCCTGCCCCCGCAGCTGGAGCCATAGTGTCCGGTTCCGCACCGGCAGCCCCTACGGCGCCTGCACCCTCTGCCGCATTCTCCCCGCTACCAGCCGCCGCGGTTGGCAAGTACATGTCGCCCTCACCAAACATCAGCCAGTTCACATTGATATCGGGAAAAGCACGGTGAACCGCCGATACATGATTGTTCGTCGGATTGGTGCGACCGGTAAATATGCTGGAGAGGGAGGCAGGCGATATTTCCAACTTCCGCGCAAAGTCCTGCTGCGACAACTGAGCACGTTCCATTACAAGTCTGATTCTATCTTTCATATTACTGCGAATATTTTATGTTTCATTCAAAACTGCCCGCGCGAAATTCCATCAGCGCAAAAAGCGGATACAGTCTGCCGAAGAAGTCACTCCAACAAAAGTAGGGCTCACTGCAGCGGGCAGGGGAGATACAATTCTAAAACGACGTTCTATTTCACAGAACGGCATCCGCCCGCCAACAGCAGCAACTCATCTGGCAACAACGTCGGCAAACGACGCAACTATGCTGGCAAAGACATTGACTACGGCGGCAGGCGACGCGACTATGCCGGCAAAGACATTGACTACGGCGGCAGGCGACGCAACTATGCCGGCAAAGACATTGACTACGGCGGCAGGCGACGCGACTTATGCCGGCAAAGACATTGACTACAGCGGCAAATGCCGCGACTATGCCTACAAGCGCCCCCATCAGAGCTGGCAAAGCCGCCGGCTAACCGCGCGCCATCTTATGTACCCAGGCTAACTCAGGGGGGCAATTCATTATTTTTTGCACCATCAATCGTCCGGAATGCACTACGCGGAGCTTCTTCTTTCGATATACAAAAGTATAAAGATTTATGGAAATACGCAACATTTCCATATTTAAATTTCAAATTTAATATTTCACAAACCAACACCACTTATTTACAAAATAATTTTACACTTTACATTTACGTACAAAATATTTGGATTTACAAATGCAACTACTCCTTTTGCCACCTCTAATAAGCTATAACAAAAATAATCAAAGCACTGACATTACCAGCCTTATTTATGTAAATATTTTAATAATTGCAGGAAAAACACTCCTTATCAGCCCAAATATAGGAATTAAATAAATATTTTTTAGAAATATTTTAATTAAACCATTGATATACATGCGAATGCAATGCAGCTATCTTATATGTATTTATATACATATACATCCGTAGACTTACACGTTTTAAAATCAAAATATGTAATCAGCCAGCAAATAACATATGTAGATATTATAGGCTGCTTATTTGTTTGTAAATTACATTACTCCAAATTGTATCCGTTTTTATTTTTATATTCATATTGGTAAATGTAATAATTTCTTAAATATAAATCATGAAAACACGAATAAGTGCATTTTTGAGCGAATCTATTGCAAGTCCACAAAATAGCCGGACAAAATATTATACGAGAATGTCAGAGCGTTAGAAAACGTATATCTCACTATATAACAATACAATACACTCAAAATTCACGTTTCTGTTTTTGTACGAAATAAATTGAAGAAGCGCGAGTTATTAGCATAAATCTAACAGAAACCATAAGTTTTGTCACCTCCACTAAGCAAAACAGCCACTTATTTGCCTCATTCTTTCAAACAAACACCGAATATTTACATTTTCACTATCGGAAAGGAGTGTAAGAATACTCCTCCCAAGGCATTTCCGCACACAAAAAAACGCAACTCGAGGAAATTATTTATGCGAAAAGAGATCCCCCGAAGCGAAAAAGTACCCTACTAAACAGAAAAACTAATCCGCAAAAATGAAAAATACAGCGCGGAAAATGAAAAATACAGTGCGGAAAAATAAGGAAGAACTATAAAAAAACGGACTATAATTGCAGTAAAATTCAACTTACAGCAAAAAAGACGAGAACGATATAAAGGGAAAACAGCTGCTGTATTAAAGCAAATGAAGGCAACGACAAGAAAAAATAAGAACAGGAGCAAGGGAGAATGAGAGCAACGACAAGGAAAAATGAGAGCAGGAACAGGGGGATATGAGATCTGTATCGAGGAAAAATAAGACTTTATTTCATGAAAAAAAACGCTTATTGGTTTCTGCACAGAATATGCACCCAAGCGGCAGACGGACTATTGCCAATAACCTGCTGTGGCTCTTTAACCAGCCCCCAATAGTTAAAAAGACATGACAACAGACAAGGAAAAACGCCGCGATGAACTGAAAAAAACGCCGCTATGGGCATAGAAAAATGAGGAGAAAGACAAGAAAAAAGGCGCGATGGACGGAGAAAATAAGGAGAAAATACAAGAATAAAGGTGTGACGAGCATAGAAAAACGTGGCGATGGGCATAGAAAAACGTGGCGATGAGCAGAGAAAAATGCCGCGATGAGCATAGAAAAATGCCGCGATGAGCATAGAGAAATGCCGCGGTTGACAGAGAAAAAAGCGGGCGCTCCTTATTAATAAGAAACGCCACGCAGATGGTTTTCCTGATTTCTCAACTGATTTTTGAGTGGAATTACGACAGAAAAAAATTAGTGGAGTATGAAGAAATAAAGCTCCTTCATCAGTTCGCCGGCGGGAATATTTGGATTACCAACTCCTTTGGAACGCGCATCGGTGCGCCGTATTTCACCAATAATTTTCATTACTTTCACGCCCGAATAGTGCTGCATGGCCGGCAAGACATTCTTGCGAACCTGCCACTCACCTACCCCTAACCAAGCGGCGATGCCGCGCTCCGTTTTTTCGGGGGCGTAGTAGGCCAACATAAGATTTGAAAAGTAGCGAAAGAGCGCCGGAAGAATCTTCTGAGGTGGATTTTCCTTTTGATTTTTGTCAAAATAATTCACAATACGGCTTACCCGTAGGGCGTCTTTTTGCCCTAAAGCGTCCTGCAGCTCGAATATATTAAATTCTTTGCTTATTCCAATATGCCGCTCAATAAGCTCCGGAGAAACGACCGTTTGATTGGAAGACCCCGTCGTTTGCCGCAATGAAACAGCACTCTGTCCCGAAGGTGCAGCACTCTGTCCCGAAGGTGCGGCACCCTGTCCCGAAAAGGCGGCACTCTGCCCTGAAGATGCGGCCCTCTGTCCCGATGAGCAGGCTATAACGAGTTTGTCGAGTTCACTGGCCAGACGGTTGAGATCGCTGCCAACATATTCGGCGAGCAACTGGGCGGCGGCAGGCTCAATGGCGAGCTGCCGGCGGCGGAGGTAGTTGGTGATAAACGTGGGCAGGGCGGCATCCTTCATCTTCTTCGACTCGTAGAGCACGCCTGCCTTCTCGATAAGCCCGGCCAGTTTTTTGCGCCGGTCGAGGGTACCGTTTTTATGGCAGAGCACAAGGACGGTGGAGGGCTGCGGCTGGCGCAGATAGAGTTCCAGGCGGTCGACGTCGCGCAAGTTCTGCGCCTCGCGCACCACTACGACCAGGCGCTGCGCGCCCATGGGGTAGCCGCGCGCGGCCAGAATGATGCCGGCGGCATCGGTGTCGGCACCGTAGAGCGTGAGCAGATTGAAGTCGCGCTCGTCGGGTTTGAGCAACGTGTCGGTAATGAAGTCGGCCAGGCGGTCGATGTAGTAGCTCTCCTCGCCCATGAGATAGTAGATGGGCTTCACGTTGCCGGCGCGGATGTCGCGGCAGATTTCCTCGTGAGTAGGTCCGGATGCTTTCCTGGCAGAAAAAGCGGCCATAGTTATTATGCGTTTTAGGCCGAACAGATCATTGATTTTTCGCCGGATGCCGGTGCTATTCGCCGGACGCCGGTGCTTTTTTCTCCATATTGTATTTCCGTTTCTTTTTCGGGGAGAACATGGCAGCCTATGCCACGCGCGAGGAAACGGAAGCCTGCCGGAGAAAACGGATTGTCCCGAGAAGCATTTATTGCATTCGGCCGGAGACCTTTATGACCTGTTCAGGGGGTGAAGGCAAACGACGCAAGGCGTCGCGGAATTGTATTGAGACGGCACGCGCCGCCAAGGCGCGGCCCTTCGCGCAGATGCCGCCGGGGCAGCCTGTGCGAAAGGCCGCCTGGAGGCATGTCCCGCAGAGTGGCGAACGGCGGGCGTTACCAGTCGAACTTCAGATGGCGCACCGTTTTGCGCTCGCCCATGATGAGTTTCATGGCTTCGATGCCCACCCTCACGTGTGTGGCGGCAAAGTTCCTGGTCACTTTGTTGTCGCTCTCCTCTGTTTTCACGCCGTCGGGCACCATCGGGTTGTCCGAGACGAGGAGCAGCGCCCCTGTGGGGATGTGGTTGAAGAATCCGCAGGAGAAGAGGGTGGCCGTTTCCATGTCGACAGCCATGGCGCGGGTGTTGCGCAGATACTCCTTGAAGCGTTCGTCGTGTTCCCACACGCGGCGGTTGGTCGTGTAAACGGTTCCCGTCCAGTAGTCGTAGCTGTTGTCGCGCAAGGCGGTAGACACGGCGCGCTGCAGCATGAAGGCCGGCAGGGCCGGCACTTCGGGGGGGAAGTAATCGTTGGACGTTCCTTCGCCCCTTATGCCGGCGAGCGGCAGGATGTAGTCGCCGAGATGCGTCTTGTCGGATATGCCGCCACACTTGCCCAGGAAGAGACACGCCTTGGGCTTGATGCTGCTGAGCAGATCCATCATGAGCGCGGCGTTGGGACTGCCTATGCCGAAGTTGATCATCGTGATGCCGCCGGCTGTCACGGCGCGCATGTTGGCGTCGAAGCCCACGCGTTCCACGCCCATCTGGTCGCAGAACATATCCACGTAGTTATTAAAATTCGTGAGCAGGATATACTCGCCGAAACTATCGATCGGCTGCTTGGTATATCGTCCGAGCCAGTTGCCCACTATTTCCTCTTTCTTAATCATAGTGTGTCGGTTGTTTGCCGAAAGGGCGGGGAGAGGCGCCGCTCCCGGGCAAAGGCGCCGCGGGAAGCATCTCCCTGCCCGTCCGGGCGGGATTATATCTTGCAAAAGTATGGAAAAAACGCAAATGCGCAAAATGATTTCCGGCAAGAGACCGTCTTATTTCCGCCCGCCGGCCTTTGCGGGCAAAAGCGCCGCGGACCGCCGGCCCTCGCGGCTGTTGCAACTTTAACATATTTAACCTTCTACAACGTTTTCCGGCGGGTTTTATGTTAACGAATCTTATCGCCGCGCGGTTACTCCGGGCTATATTCCTGCCACCGTTACTTGGAATTTGAAAAGCATTACTTCGTGTTTTTACGGCAAGTAATGCTTTTCCTGCGCGAATACGGACTTTTTCCGGAAAACCATTACTTGCTTTTGCCCGACGTTGCCGCGGCGCGCCAAAAACGAGGGGCGGACCCGCATGAGTCCGCCCCTCGGCCACCGGCAAAGATACAACATTTTACGGCCGAAAGCAAATAGTGTTAAAATGCCCGGACCGCGCTTTTCGGGTCGCCGTATGGCGACTTCACACAAGGGCGTCGGCCGCGGTGAAGGCCTCGAGCGAACCGGCCTTCACCTGTATGCACACGTATGAAAGGGGACTGCCGGGCGCGGCCGACAGCTGCCGCTTCACCTCGGGCGCCACGCGAAGCCAGTCGCCTGCCTTGAGCGTCACCGTCTCGCCGTCGAGCGTTGCAGAACCGCAGCCGCTGAGCACGCCATAAATCTCCTCATTGTTGCGGTGGGCGTGCACAAAGGGCACCCCCGTGCCGGCGGGCAAGGTGTTGAGCGACACTTCAGCGCCGGTGAGTTGGAGCAGGTCGTGCAGTTCCACACGCGCTGCATCGGCCACAGATGTTTTGCTATAGTTTGCCATAACTTGATAAAATTTGAAATAATGTTATTAACTTTGCAGCGCAAGGCCGCTTTCTTTTCAGCGTTGCAAAATTAAGCATTATCTCCCGATAAAACAAGAAGTTACGACCAAGTGACATAGTTACGAACAGGTTAGTTTTACTGAAAACCAAACAGAAAAAAACGCGCATGACCGCCCAAAAAGAAACCCTTACCGAGCTGTGCCCCGTGCGGGACGTAGTGGCCCGCTTCGGCAACAAGTGGTCCATTCTGGTTCTGCTCCTGCTCAGCGAGCACGGTTCCGTCCGCTTCAACGCCCTGCTCGGCATGATTCCCGATATCTCGGCCAAAATGCTGGCCAATACCCTGCACACGCTCCAGGCCGACGGCATAGTTGACCGCAAGGCCTACGCCGTGGTGCCGCCTAAGGTGGAGTACGCGCTCACCGATACCGGCCTGACGCTTATGCCCATCATCAACCAGCTCGTAGACTGGGCGGAAAACAACATGGACGCCATCAGGAAACACCGCCGCCGCTTCGACAAGACAAACTCCCGCTAACCACGCGCCCTACCCCGCCGTTACCGTCACCTCCCCCTAAAAAAAACGCCTCCGCCATGATAGCCCTCAACCTGCCGCCCTTTGCCCTGAAGACAACGCGCCGCGACGGCCGCACCGCCATCTTCGACTTTCTGCGCCGCCGCTACGTGGCGCTCACGCCCGAGGAGTGGGTGCGCCAGCACTTCACGCACTATCTGGTGGACCACCTCGGCTACCCCGCCGCCCTGCTGGCCAACGAGGTGAGCCTCAACGTAGGCGGCGCCCTGCGCCGCTGCGACAGCGTGCTCTACCGGCGCGACGACGGCCGCCCCCGGCTCATCGCGGAATACAAGGCGCCCGAAGTTGCCATCACGCAGCACGTGTTCGACCAGATAGCGTCCTACAACAGCGTGCTCCGCGCCGACTATCTCGTGGTGAGCAACGGCCTCACGCACTATTGCTGCCGCATGGACTACGCGCAGGGCCGGGTGGACTACCTTCCCGCCGTGCCGCGCTACGCCGAGCTGATATGACAGTGCCGCAGCGCGGCGCCGCCATGCCACAAGAGCCCTCCCCCTATACAATAAGTACGCGCGCGAGGCCGCAGCGGCATCCCGGCGGTGCCGCCCGAAACGCCGCACGGCGGTCAACGGCCATTTTCACACACAAAAGAACGGCTGAAATATTTGTCAGTTCGCTGAAAAATAGTATTTTTGCACCCGATTTGTCCTACCCGGGCCGCGAAAACAGCCCACGGTGTGATGGCGAATTAAGCCTTTAATAACTTAATTTAGAGTAACACATTTATTATGAAACAAATTGCAATCAGCGGCACTTCGCGTGCCGACCTCGGCAAGAAAGCCACCAAGGAAGTCCGCAAGAACGGTAACGTACCCTGCGTCATCTACGGCGAGAAGAAAGACGAAAACGGTCTGCCCGTATCCATCCACTTCGAAGTAAGCGAGAAGGAAATCAACAAACTCATCTATACTCCCCACATCTACCTCGTCGACGTCAAAATCGATGGCGAAGACCACAAGGCCATCCTCAAGGAGGTGCAGTTCCACCCCGTGAAGGACAACGTGCTGCACGTTGACTTCCTCGAGGTACACGCCGAGCGCCCCATCGTGATGGGTGTACCCATCGCTCCCCAGGGTCTGGCCGAGGGCGTACGCGCCGGTGGCCGCCTCATGACCATGGTGCGCAAACTCAAGGTGAAGGCTCTCTACGAGAACATCCCCGAGAAGCTCGACATCGACGTGACGAAGCTCCAGCTCGGCAAGAGCATCAAAGCCGGCGACCTGCACTTCGAAGGCCTCGAGCTCGTAACGCCGAAGGAGGTTATCGTCTGCACCGTGAAGATGACGCGTGCCGCCATGGGTGCCGCCGCTGCCGCAGCCAAGGCATAAGCCTCACCACAGCATAACAGAAAGGCGGACGGCGCCCTGTCCTGCGGGACATCGGGGCTATCCGCCTTTTCATTATTCACCCGCGCTACACACACAACAACATGAACCACCTTATTGTCGGGCTGGGCAACATCGGCAACGAATATGCCCGCACCCGCCACAACATAGGATTCAGAGTATTGGACGCCCTCGCCAAGGCGTCCAATATCGTATTCGAAGACAAACGATACGGCTTCGTGGCCACACTCAAGGTCAAGAACCAGACACTCACCCTGCTCAAGCCCTCCACCTACATGAACCTCTCGGGCAACGCCGTGCGCTACTGGCTCAACGAGAAGAAAATTCCCATCGAAAACATGCTCGTGGTGGTAGACGACCTCGCCCTGCCCTTCGGCCAACTGCGCATGCGGCCCGGCGGCAGCGAAGCGGGACACAACGGCCTGCGCCACATCTCCTCCGTTCTCGGCACACAGCAATACGCCCGCCTGCGTTTCGGCATCGGCAACGACTTCCCCCGCGGCGGACAGGTGGACTTCGTGCTCGGAGAGTTTGGCGAAGACGACCTCGCCCACATGGACGAACGCCTGGAGGCCGCCTGCGAAATGGTCAGGAGCTTCGCCCTGGCCGGCATACAGTTCACCATGAACCACTACAACAAAAAATAACACATACGCACCGCCAACAAAATGGAAGCACGACTCGACAAATGGCTCTGGGCCGCCCGCATCTACAAAACAAGAACGCTGGCCGCCGACGCCTGCAAGAACGGACGCATCGCTATCAACGGCGCACAGGCCAAGCCCTCGCGCACCGTGAAACAAGGCGACGAAATCAGCGTGCGTAAGTCGCCCGTGACCTATACCTTCCGCGTGTTGCAACCCATCGAGAAGAGGGTGGGCGCCAAAGTATTGCCCGAAATTCTTGAAAACATCACACCGCCCGAACAATACGAACTGCTGGAAATGAGCCGCATCAGCGGATTCATAGACCGCGCCCGCGGCACCGGACGCCCCACCAAGAAGGACCGGCGCGCACTCGACGACTTCGCGGCACCGGTGTTCATCGACAGCGACTTCGACCTCGACGACGACGAATAAGCCCCCTACACACATCATGAAAGAAGAGAAAAACAACACGAGCGGCAACGGCCGGCAACAAGGAACGGCCGACCGCCTCTGCAACGTCCTGACACTCATCGGCCTCGTGGCCGTCATCATCGTGGGCGGGCGCACCATTCTCCACGCCGACACGGCGGCCGCCGACGCCGGGCCATTGCCCGGTCAGGTGGAGCCAGCCCCGGGACAACCGGCGGAATCACCCGAAGAACCTCCCCTGCCCGACAATCTGCCCGGGCCGGCACCCGAACTGCCCGACACAGTCCGGACCGCCATACCCGACACGCTCGCCCTGCCGGCAGACTCGGCCGCCGCCGCGCCCCACGAACAGGCGGTAGTCGCCGACACCGCCCGTCACATCGTGCCCCAACACGAAACGCCGGCCGACACCGTGGAATAATTGCCGGCACGCGCCCCACTATTCCACAATAAAAACATCGCCCGCTGCGGTCCACATCAAAAGAAAGTCGTACATTTGCAATAGGTGCCGCACGCCGCGCACCGCTTCACCTAACCAGACCACCGTATGAAAGTTTCCGAACAAACCCTGCAAAAAATAGAACGCGCGCTGCACAAGGCCGCCTCAAAGTTTCCCGCCGAAACCGAAGCACTGCCCCTCACCGACATTTACCTGCAGGTGAAACAGGAAAGCGGCGAGCTGCTCGTGTTCAACGACGACGACCAGGAACTCACCCGCTGCGTAGTGGACGAATGGATAGGCAACACGAGCGAGACCTTCTACGACGAAGTGCAGGAAGTATTACGCGACGTCATAGCCGCCCGCAAGGCCGAAACGGAACACTTCAACATCCTGAAGCCCTACTCCTTCGTCCTGACCGGCGAGGAGCACGAAACCATTGCCGAACTCTATCTTGTAGACGACGACACCATCCTGCTCAGCGGTGAACTGATGAAAGGCCTCAGCGAGGACCTCGACGATTTCTGGGCAACACTCGAGCACGACTAAGTATTCCCCGCAACCGACGGATAACAACATACATTACGGCGCCGCCACGCAAGAAAAACGCGTGGCGGCGCCGTATTTCTTACACATAACGCGCAGCGCCGGCCGGCTGTTGCCATCACATCATGTCGTGGTGCATGAGCCGCTCGGCGGCGAGCTGTTCGTAGCACGTGCCCGGCCGGCCATAGTTGGCGTAGGGATAGATGCTGATGCCGCCGCGCGGGGTGAACAGGCCCGTCACCTCTATATACTTGGGCTCCATGAGGCGCACCAGGTCCTTCATGATGGTGTTGACGCAGTCTTCGTGAAAATCGCCGTGGTTGCGAAAACTGAAAAGGTATAGTTTGAGGCTCTTGCTCTCCACCATGCGGCTACCCGGAATGTAGCTGATGCGTATCTCGGCAAAGTCGGGTTGCCCCGTGATGGGGCAGAGGCTGGTGAACTCGGGGCAATTGAAGCGCACCCAGTAGTCGTTGTCGGGATGCTTGTTTCCGAAAGTCTCGAGCACCTCGGGAGCGTAATCGTCGCGGTAGTGCGTGGCCGCGCCGAGCGCCTTCAGGTTTTCGTTTTCTCTCATGATGTTTTTATATATTATATTTTCGTGTTTTTTTCGTTTGTCTTCTGCGCCAGATAGCGTTCAAGGCCTTCGCGGCGCAACTTGCAGGCGGGGCAGTTTCCGCAGCCGTCGCCCGGCACGCCGTTGTAGCAGGTCAGCGTTTCGTCGCGCACTAAGTCGAGCACCCCGAGTTCGTCGGCCAAAGCCCAGGTCTGGCACTTGTCGAGCCACATGAGTGGCGTATGGATTACGAACTGTTCGTCCATGGCCAGATTGAGCGTCACGTTGAGACTGCGCACGAAGGAGTCGCGGCAGTCGGGATAGCCCGAGAAGTCGGTTTGCGACACCCCGGTTACGAGATGCCGGATGCCGCGCTCGCGGGCAAAGACCGCGGCTATGCTCAGGAAAAACAGGTTGCGCCCGGGAACGAACGTATTGGGCGGCGCACCGGCCGGCTTGTCCGTATCCATCGCAAGCGAGGTATCGGTCAGTGCATTGCGCCCTAAGTTTCCTATGAAACCGGCCGTCATGCAGTGGAAATGCACGCCGGCCTGGCGGGCCAGCCGCTCGGCCAGTTCCACCTCAAAAGCATGCTTCTGCCCGTAGCGGAAGGTCAGCGCCCACACCTCGTCGAAATGTCGTTTGGCCCAGTAGAGACAGGTGGTGGAGTCCTGCCCGCCGCTAAACACGACGAGGGCCTTGTTGTTATCATAATGCGTCATAAATCAAATATTTTCCATACATTATAAGAGATGTGCTCGTCGTAGACGTCCTCGCCCTCCATGCGTTTGAGCCGGCGCACGAGGCGGATGGTGACGGGCAGGGCCACTATTTCGTAGACCGTTTTGAGCAGCACCTGGGTGAGCATGATGGCCGGCATGACGCTCCAGGGCACCACACCGCCGAGGGCCAGGGGGAAGAATATGAGGGAGTCGGCCGTCTCGCCCGCCACGGTAGACACCACGGCACGCAGCGAAAAGTTGCGCCCTCCCTGCAAAAGTTTCATGCGGCTCATCACGTAGGCGTTGAGCAACGAGCCCGCCAGAAAGGCCAGGAACGAGGCGCCGGCAATGCGCGGCGCCAGTGCGAAGATAGCGTGGAATCCCGCCTCGCCCTGCCAGTAGGGGGCGGCGGGCAAGGCGTCGGCGGCCAGTCCGAAGAGCACAAAGAGAAAGTTCATGAGAAAGCCGAGCCAGATGATGAGGCGCGCGCGGCGATAGCCCCACACTTCTACCAGGCAGTCGTTGATGATGTAAGACACGGGAAAGACGATGAGACCGGCGGTGAGTTGCAGCGGTCCGAGGGCTACTTGCTTTGTCTCGAGCAAGTTGGCTGCGATAAGGCAGACACAGAAGAGCACTCCGAGAAGCATGAAGGGGAGGCTCACGGTTTGTTTTCGTGACATATGGTTCTTGTTTTTTACGAGGTTTATCAAGCACTCGGGCGCGGGCACCTATCGCCCTGCGCGGCTGCAAAGGTACATTTTTTTTTGCGAAGTGGCCTCCCGACGCAAAAAAAATGCCGCGGAAGAGGGCGGCTACGGGCTGCCGCTCCGTCCGGCCATTGCCTACCAAATGGCAGTATTTACGCGATTTTTCAATCAAAAAGAAAGAAAAATGCATTTATTTCAGTAAAAAAATTTGGCAGATATTTTTTCTTCCGCTATATTTGCAGACGAAACAACCCGTTCAGAGAAAAAAATATGAAACTCCGCAGTTTTGACAACATGTATTGGTGGCGCCGCTTACTACTATCGCAGTCGTAAGAGGAGCACCCCGTACCCCAAAGCCAGCCATAAAAAGCCACGGCGGCCTGTCCTTACTTACGACAGGCCGCCGCTTCTTTTTTCCGCAAGCGGAAGAAACTCCAGGAAAATATCCGACGCACGGAAAGTATACCACCTGACAACAACAAAAAATACAATATTAAAAAGGAAAAGACATGAACAAGTATGAAGTGAACGAACAAGGATTTTTCGGCAACTACGGCGGCGCCTTTGTGCCCGAGGTGTTGCGGCCGAACATTGAGGAACTGCGCGCCTGCTACCGCACCATCACAGAGCGCGAGGACTTCCGCCGCGAGATGGACGCCCTGCTGCGCGACTACGTGGGGCGCCCCACACCGCTCTACCTCTCGCAGGCGCTCAGCGAGGTGCACGGCTGCAAGGTGTACCTCAAGCGCGAGGACCTTAACCACACCGGCGCGCATAAAATCAACAACACCATCGGCCAGATACTCCTGGCGCGCCACATGGGCAAGCGCCGCATCATAGCCGAAACGGGCGCGGGGCAGCACGGCGTGGCCACAGCCACGGTGTGTGCCCTGATGAAAATGTCGTGCACCGTCTACATGGGCGCGGTCGACGTGGAGCGCCAGCGGCCCAATGTAGAGAAGATGCGCCTGCTCGGCGCGGAGGTCGTGGCCGTGACGCGCGGCGGCGCCACGCTGAAGGATGCCGTCGACGAGGCCCTGCTCGACTGGTGCCAACATCCCGAAGAAACATTCTACCTGCTGGGCTCGGCCGTGGGCCCGCACCCCTACCCCGACCTCGTTGCCCGCATGCAGAGCGTCATCAGCGAGGAAATGCGCCGGCAGTTGCTCGAGAAGGAGGGCCGCCCCACGCCCGACTACGTGGTGGCCTGCATCGGCGGCGGCTCGAACGCGATGGGCAGTTTCTTCCACTTCCTCAACGACGAGGCGGTGAAACTCGTCCTGGCCGAGGCCGGGGGCAAGGGCGAGCACTCCGGCCAGACCGCCGCCACCCTGACCATCGGTACCGAAGGGGTGCTTCACGGCGCGCAGTCGCTCGTCATCACCGACGAACGGGGCGAAGTGACCGAGCCCTACTCCATCTCGGCCGGCCTCGACTATCCGGGCATCGGCCCCCTGCCCGCACACCTGGTGCGCACCGGCCGGGCGCAGGCCATCGCCGTGACCGACGACGAGGCCCTGGCGGCGGCCTACGAGCTCAACCGCCTCGACGGCATCCTGCCCGCACTGGAGTCGGCCCACGCCCTCGGCGCGCTCCACCGCCTGACGTTCCGCCCCGACGACGTCGTGGTGATGACGCTCTCGGGCCGCGGCGACAAGGACATAGAAACCTATCTGCGCCACGCAGCGCGCTTTGCCTAAGCGGACCGGCGGAGCATTTTAACACTATTTGCTTTCGGGCCGAAAATGTTGTATCTTTGCAAACGCAAGGCGGGACTTCCACTGGGAAATCCCGCCTTTTCCGTATGTTACAGGCCCCGCCGGGCCATTTTTAGCCGTATTGCTTTTGCCAAAAGTCCTTATTGACGTTCAAACACGACTACTTCGCGCCCAAAATGCAATACGGACTTTCTCACCAGCACTGCTCGAGGGCTTGTTTTCAATGCTCCGAAATGTAACGGAAAGTTAAATATGTTAAAGTCGGTCCTGCCCGGAAGAGCCGCTCAGTACCGGTAAATAAAGTCGACCACCAGCGGCAGATGGTCGCTGCACCCGCCGCGGTAGACCGGGCCGAGAAAGGTGCGCCGGGGCTTCACGCCGCCATGCGTGGCGTCGGGTTCGAGGAGAAAGGCCGGGGCGAACAGGCGGCAGGCAACGTCGGCCGTGTGCAGCGGGAAGTCGCGGCGGAGCAAATGCCCGCTCACCACCACCTGGTCGAGCTGGTTCCAGCGGCCGGCGTACTTGTAGGTGCCGCCCACGCCGCCGGGAGCCGTAAGGCCGTGCGTGAGCACGTAGAGCGCCCGGGAATCGGGCCGTCCGTCCTCGCGGAGCAAGCGGGCGCCGAGCTCGTGCGCCACACTGCGGTCGGTACTCTCATCGTTGAAGTCGCCCATCAGCAGCAAGGCCGGCCGCCGGCGCAAGGCCATCAGGCTGTCGGCCCGCTGGCGCACCAGGCGCGCCACGCCCAGGCGCCGCTCTATGGCCGCCACGCTACCGCCGCGCCGGCTGGGCCAGTGGCAGAGGAGGACGTCGAGCGTGTCGCCCGACAAGAGGCGGAAGGCAGCGTGCAACACATCGCGCGTGGGGCGCCCGCCGGCTACATGGGCCGACACGTCGATGCTCTCCTGTCCCACCAGGCGCAGGCGCCCGGGCTGAAAGAGCAGGGCAAGGTCGAGGCCACGCGGGTCGCGGCTGCGGGTCACGATGCGGGCATAGCCCAGGCGGCGCAGGGCCGTGCGCTCGCACAGGTGGCGCACCACCGAGTCGTTCTCCACCTCACAGAGGCCCACAAGGTCGGGCGGCGTGTCGCCGCCGGCGGCCACCAGCACACGCGCCACATCGCCCAGCTTCTTCCAGTAACGCGACGAGTTCCAGCCGCGCGCCGCGCCGGGCAGGAACTCGTAGTCGTCGGCACCGGCATCGTGGCAGGTGTCGAAGAGGTTTTCCACATTATATTCCACCACGCGCAAACGCCCCTGCTGCGCGAGGGCCGGCAGCCCGCCCGACAGCAGCAACACCAGCGCTGGAAGCCACAGCCTACTCATGGTGATACGGTTCGCCGCGCAAAATGGTCATGGCGCGGTAGCATTGCTCCACAAAGAAGAGGCGCACCATCTGGTGCGAGAAGGTCATGCGCGAGAGCGACACTTTCTCGGCGGCACGGGCGTAGACCTCGGGCGAAAAGCCGTAAGGGCCGCCCACCACAAACACCAAGCGGCGCGCCGCGGCAGCCTGGCGGCGTTGCAGGTAGTCGGCAAACTCCACCGAGCGGAACTCGCGGCCGCCCTCGTCGAGAAGCACCACATGGTCGCCCTCGCGCAGCGATTTGCAGATGAGCTCGCCCTCGCGGCGCTTCTGCAATTCGGGCGTCAGGGCCTTGGTGTTGCGCAGTTCGGGGATTACCTCCATCCCGAATGGCAGGTAGTGCTTCATGCGCCCCGCGTAGTCGCTGATGAGGGCCTCGAGATGCTTGTCGGTGGTCTTGCCCACCACGATAAACTGTAGCTTCATGGTTTTAAAAAAGAAAGGCAGGCGCCGCGCGCTCTTCAGCCGCAGCGTCTGCCGTGAATAGTATCTGCATGCACCGGCCGGCATGGAAAGCCGGCAGGACGGCTTATTTGGCAGCCGCCTTGCGCACGCGGCGCTTCGGCTTCTCTTCCGCGGGTTTCTCGATCTTGACGCCGGCCAGTTCGGGGTCGATCATGATGCGGCCGCAATACTCGCAGACGATAATCTTCTTACGCATGCGGATGTCGAGCTGCCGCTGGGGCGGAATCTTGTTAAAGCAACCGCCGCAGGCATCGCGCTCCACGTAGACAATGCCGAGGCCGTTGCGCGAATTGTTGCGGATGCGCTTGAAGGCGGTGAGCAGGCGGGGCTCGATGGTTACTTCGAGTGTCTTGGCACGCTCGCGGATTTTTTCCTCCTCGGCTTTCGTCTCGGCCGTGATCTCTTCAAGTTCCGATTTCTTTACTTCCAGGTCCGTGCGGCGCTCCCCGAGCGTTTTCTTGCACTGCTCGATGTCGGCCTTCTTGCTGTCGATGAGACGCGTGGCCTCGGCTATGCGCTTGTTCTGCAGTTCCACTTCGAGCGTCTGAAACTCGATTTCCTTGGTGAGCATGTCGTATTCGCGATTGTTCTTCACGTCGTTGAGCTGCTCCTTGTAGCGGTCTATGGCGGCCTGGGCCTCGTTTATTTTCTCCTGCTTGCGGGCAATGTCCTCGCCGAGCTTTTCCACGTCCTCGTTGAAGTGTCCCAGGCGGGTGGTGAGGCCTTCGATTTCGGCGTCGAGGTCTTCCACCTCCTGCGGCAGTTCGCCGCGCAGGGCCTTGAGGCGGTCAATTTCGGTGAGGAGTGTCTGCAACTGATAGAGGTTCTTCAGTTTCTGTTCTACGGGCATTTCCGCCACATCTTTCTTTGTAGACATATTCTTTATATTGTTTTTAGGATTTTACGTAGAAGCCGGCAGCCGGCAAGAGGCGTCACAGCATGTAGCGTATGGGGTTGGTGTCGACGGCGGTGACGAAGAGCGGCAGCCCGGCGCAGTGTCCGGCCAGGATGTCGCGCAGGAGCCCGATGGTGTAGCGCTCGCTCTGATAGTGTCCGAGCACACCGATCCAGAGCTCGTCCCCGCGGCCGAAGAAGCGGTGGTAGCCCATCTCGCCCGTGAGGAACACATCGGCGCCGGCACCGGCGGCCGCGTCGAGCAGAAACTCGCCCGCTCCGCCACACAGGGCTACGGTCCGCACGGGGCGTTGCGGTCCCGGGGCGTATTGCAGCGCCTCCACGCCGAAGGTGGTCTTGACCCTCCGCAGGAATGCCTCGGGCGCTTCGGGCCGGGCCAGGCGCCCCACCACGCCGCTGCCGCCCTCGCCGCCGGCAAGGGGTTGCAGGAAACGCAGGTCGAGCAGTCCGAGCTTGTCGGCCATGCGGCGATTCACGCCGCCGGGAGCGTTGTCGAGGTTGGTGTGGGCCGAATAAACCGCCACGCCGGCCCTGACGGCCTGCATCACGCAGCGCTCCACCTGTGTGAGGCCGGCTATGCGTTTGAGGCCGCGGAACAGCAGCGGATGGTGCGACACGATGAGGTTGCAGCCGAGGCGCACGGCCTCGTCGACCACAGCCTCGGTCACATCCAGACACAACAAGACCCCTGACACTTCCTCCGTCTCCGTTAATCCGATCTGCAGGCCGGCATTGTCATAGCTTTCCTGCAGGGGCAGAGGCGCGAACCGTTCAAGGGTCGTGACGACTTCCTTTATTTTCATTTTCGCAAGATTATCCGGGAAGACCTGCGGGAATATCCGCGGCCTTCGCGTTGCAAAGGTACACATTTCCGGCCATACGCGCCGCCTGCCGCCCGTATTTTTAGCTGAAAAAGACGTTATTCCCGAGGCAGCGGGGCACGGCGGCCGGCTCGCGGCTCACCACCCCGTGGCGGCCCAGCCGGCCGCTTCGTACCATGCCGTGCGGCGGAAGGCGGCGTTGAGGTCGCCGTGGGGCGTATAAGCGGCATTATCGGCATAAACCTGCTGGGGCACGAAGATTGACACGCCGCTGTAGTCTGCCTCGTCGACGGTCTGGAAAGTCCAGATGCCGGGCCCTATGTAGAAGCGGCCGGTGGTGCCCTTGACGGCTACGGCGTCGGCCAGCGCGGCCAGGGCCTGCGAGCGCCAGGGCTCGGGAAGCAGGCGACGCAGGGCGTGGGCGGCGTCGTAGTTGTGGGGGCGGTAATAATAGTGGGACGTGTAGGCCTGGTAGTTGAGGGCGCCGGTCATGTCGACGCTCTGCCGGCCGGCCGCGGCCGAATGGGGCAAAGCCTGACGCAACACCTGGGCCAGGGGCTCGAGGGCGGCGGTGCGCACGGCGGCGAGGGTGAGACCGTAGCCCTGATACTGCCGCTGCTGGGCGGGGTCGGCCGCATCGGCCACGTAGGTACTGACAATGGCGGCGGGGTCGGCGGCAAAAAGGCCCTGGCGCAGCTGTGAGGTGTAGTTGGCGCCGCAGGCGGCGATAGACATGGGTGCGGCCACCACGTAGTCCGCCACGTGGCGCAAGGCGTAGGCCACCTCGAGGTTCTGCATGAGGCAGGCGTCGAAGAAAACATAGTTGAAATGGAGCCCCGTCCGCGAGAGGGCGTCGGCAAGCGCGGTTATATCCATCTGCGCGCCGGTGTCGGAACCGTAATGTTCCGGGCCGTCGTCGATACCGAAAGAGAAGGGCCGCAGGCCGGGGCGGCGCAAAGCCTGGCCGGAGGCCTCCGCGGTGGGGGGCAGCCAGCCGTCGGCGTGCGACCAGAGCACGAGGCCGTAGCTCCGGGCCGGACAATACCGGGCAGCGAGGCTCACCACCTCCTCGAGCAGTGCGGGCGAGGCCGACGAGGGGTCGCGCTCCCATCGGCGGAGCAACTGCGGGCGGGCTTCGCGGCGCGAATAGCGGTAAAGACGCGGCGCGGCGCCGTCGTCAACGAAAACGAGCAGGCGGTCGGCCTCATCGATGTATTGGCTCCCGGCCACTATCTCGAGCGAGTCGGCCAGATGGTTGCCGCGGGCGCCGAGGGAGTTCTGGGCGGCCATGTAGACGAGCACGGTGCGCCGCGCCACGTCCGGAGGGGGCTCGGGGGCGTTGTGGTCGTGGCCGCAGGCCTGCGCCAGCAGGAACGCCACGAGGAGCAGAGGCAACGCAAGCGGGCGTACGACCCGACTGAAGCGGGCGTGGAAAGAGCGCGGTAGTTTCATCTTCAGAATAACAGGTGTGGTGGAAAAGTGGGAAGGCATGCCACAAAAGTGGGACTGCTTGCCACAAAAGTGGGAAGGCATGCCACACCAACGCGGCGGCAGGGCGCAGAAACCGCACGACGGGGCGGCGCGACGGGGACGAAAATACGCAAAATTCCCGTAGCGGGCAACAAAACGGACGCGTTTCTTGCTGGTGTGGCGGCCTTTTTGTTATTTTGTACCCTAATACCACAAAAAACTATCAACAGAATGAAAAAAGTTTCATACGTAGCCGGCGCGGCCCTGATTGCCTTGTGCAGTTGCGGAGGCGGCGGCGGACAGAAGCCGGAGGCCGCCCCCGACACGGTAAAGGCCGTGGCGCAGGAGGTGCCCGTGGCCGAGATGAGCGAGCACTACGAGATAACGCGCGACGCCACACTGGGCGGACACGCCTACAAGATAACCATCAACATCGACGCCGACCACGACCTGCCGACGGTAAAGGATCAGAACGGACGTGAGTATCTGGACAACAAGGTGAGCGTGCGCATCACACGCGACGGCGCCGACTTCTTCAGCCGCACCTTCACCAAAGACTCGTTCGCCGACTTCATTCCGGCCAAAGCGCTCGGCGGCTACATTCTCAACGGCATGAACTTCTACGAAGAGAAGAGCACGGCGCGGCGCCTCTGCCTCACGGCACAGGTGGGCGAGCCCGGCGCCGGCGAAGGGCCGGCCTTTATCGTGGAAGTGCCCACGGGCGGCGGTGCATGCAGCATCGTGGTAGACCGCGAGCAAGACTCGAACGGCGAAAAGGAAGAAGGCGTCTGAACACCCCCATCGAAAGAAAACAACGGTACAGCTTATGAAAAAAATAGTAACTCTTGCCGCCAGCCTGCTACTGTGCTGCGGCGCGGCGCGGGCACAGCAGCCCCAGGCCGCGGAACTTACTCTTCAGGACGTCACTTCGGGCGCTTACAGCCCGCAGTATGTCTACGGTGTGAACCCTATGAACGACGGAGAGACCTACACCCGCCTCTCGCCCGACGGCAAGCGCATCGTGCGCCACTCCTTCAAGACGGGCAAGGAAACGGGCGTGGTGTTCGACGCCAGTACGGCCCGCGGCGGCAAATGCCCCGGACGCATCGACGGCTACGTGATGTCGCCCGACGAGACGCGCATCCTGCTGCAAACGGAGACGCGCGCCATTTACCGCCGCTCCTTCACGGCCGTATATTATATATATGACGTGAAAAACAACACGGTGGAGCCGCTCTCGGAAGGCGGCCCGCAGCAGGTGCCCCTCTTCTCGCCCGACGGCAACGTCATCGCCTTTGCCCGCGAGGGCAACCTCTTCCTCGTGAAACTGCTCTACGGCAACGCCGAGGTGCAGGTGACGAAGGACGGAAAGTTCAACGCCGTGCTCAACGGCATCCCCGACTGGGTGAACGAGGAGGAATTTTCCACCAACCGCTCCTTCGATTTCTCGGCCGACTCGAAAATGCTCGCCTGGGTGCGCTACGACGAATCGCAAGTACCCCTCTACCGCATGCAGGAGTTCAAGGGCTCCCACCCCACCCGCATGGAGTATGACGAATACCCCGGCGAATACGCCTACAAGTATCCGGTGGCCGGAGCCCGCAACTCGGAGGTGAAGGTGATGAGCTTCGACATCAAGAACCGGGTGACGCGCACCCTCGACGTACCCCTCGACAGCGACGGCTACATCCCCCGCATCAAGTTTACCAGCGACCCGGAAAAGCTCGCCGTCATCACGCTCAACCGTCACCAGAACCGCATGGACCTCTACATGGTCAATCCCCGCTCCACCGTCAGCAAACTCGCCCTGCGCGAGACAAGCGACAAGTACATACGCGAGGCGGCCTACACCGGCATGAAGTTCTACAACGGCCACTTCTCGCTGCTCTCCGAGCGCTCGGGCTACCAGCACCTGTACTGGTACAACCTCAACGGCCAGCTGGAGCGCCAGGTGACGAAGGGCGAATTTGAAGTGACCGACTTCTACGGCTACGACGCCGCCTCGGGCCGCTTCTACTTTGCCAGCCGGCAGGAAAGTCCGCTGCGCAAGGCGGTCTACGTGGCCGAACAGAACGGCAAAGTGAAGAAGCTCTCCACGGAGACGGGTACGAACAACGCCACTTTCTCGCGCTCGCTCAAATATTTCATGAACGTGTATAGCTCGGCGCAGCAGCCGCCCGTCACCACGCTCCGCGACAACACGGGCCGCAAGCTCCACACGGTGATAGACAACAAGGCTCTCAAGGAAAAGGCCGACGCGCTGCCCGCCACCAAGGAGTTCTTCACCTTCACCACCGGCGAGGGTGTGCAGCTCAACGGCTGGATGGTGAAACCCAGGAACTTCGACGCCTCGCGCAAATATCCCGTCATCATGTACCAGTACAGCGGCCCCTCCTCGCAGGAGGTGACGGACTCGTGGAACCTGGGCTTCTACGGCGGCGGCGTATTCGAGAGCTACATGGCCCAGGAGGGCTACATCTACGTGTGTGTGGACGGGCGCGGCACCGGCGGCCGCGGCGCCGACTTCGAGAAGTGCACCTACCTGCGCCTGGGCGACCTGGAATCGAAAGACCAGGTGGAGACCGCCCTCTACCTCGGCACGCTGCCCTACGTTGACAAGGACAACATCGGCATCTGGGGCTGGAGTTTCGGCGGCTTCAACACGCTCATGTCGATGACGGACGGACGCCCGGTGTTCAAGGCCGGCGTGGCGATAGCGGCACCGAGCAACTGGAAATATTACGACACGGTGTACACGGAGCGCTACATGCGCACGCCGAAGGAGAACGCCGGAGGCTACGCCATCAACCCGATGGAACGCGCCGGCCAGCTCAACGGAAACCTCCTGCTCATACACGGCACAGCCGACGACAACGTGCACTACCGCAACGTGGTGGAGATGAGCGAGGCGCTCGTGCAGGCCGACAAGCAGTTTGACATGCAGATCTACACCAACCGCAACCACAACATCTACGGCGGCCGCACCCGCCACCACCTCTTCACGCGTCTGACCAACTTCTTCAACGCACACCTTAAATAAGAAGAGGCCGTCTTCGCCGGCGCATCGGCTGCCGGCAACCAACCAACGAAACTCCGCGTATGTACCCGACACCCGGGCCACATACGCGGAGTTTCCTGTATAGAACAAATACTTTTGAGCCCTCATCGCGCCACGCGCCGGCGCCAGGCCGCAAGGGCGACACACCCGCACGCCACCACGCAGAACGGAGCCGTAAGCACAGGCAGGCCCGCCGGGACGAAAAGTTGCTCAAGGAGCAACTGCACCAATACGGTGCTCACCACCGCCACACTCACAAACCCCAGGCGGCGCCAGCCGCCGCCTGGCAGCGAACTCACGACGATGGCGGTCAGCACGGGGGAGAACCCGTAGAGCCCGGCCTGTACATCCGCGGGCTGAACGCCGGCGCACAGGGCAACGGCCATGCCCATGAGCGAGGCGGCCACCGCCCACGCGGCCGTGCGGAAACGGGCCAGGGCCAGGGCGACGACAAACAGTCCGCCGGTGCCGGCCGACTGGACGAGAAACACCTGGGAAATTCCATTAAGACAACCTTCAGCCCATCCCCATCCCGACAGCACGGAAGTACCGCCGGCGGCCACGGACTCCCCGACCGCGCCGCCGATACGGACGGCACGGGCCACCAGCACGAGCGCCCACGTAATCAGTACAAAGGGCCACGTGAAAGCGCCCGTGCGCAACGGCGCGAGCACGCGGTCGAGCACCACGCGAAGCGGCACGGTGAGCGCGGCGCCCGCTACGGCCAGCAGCCAGACAAAGGGAGAAGGCGGCAGCAGGACGAAGGCGGCGCACCCCACCAGCATGCCGTTGAATCCCCAGAGGCCGCGACCGGCATCGGCGGCCGAGACCATGCGCCCCAGCAGTGTGGCCACGACCAACCCCAGCAGTCCGCCGGCAAAAACCACCGCACTCTGCCCGCCATAGAGCACACCGGCGGCGAACAGCAAACCAGCAGGGGCATTTTCCTGAAGCATCACCTGGCCGGCGCCGCGCAGCAAAGTGCGCACCGCCCGCACAACACTATCGTATAAACAAGACTTTTCCATACGGCAAAAATACGAATAAACGGGCGCAACGCCAAAAATCATCCGGGCTTTGCCGGACGGAAGTGTTTAAGACAAGCCGAAGGCGAAATCAAAAGTGCGGAGAACATCGGCCGATATTGATGTCAGCCCCCGCCGGCACCGCGCGCAATCCGCCGCGCTTTTTGACTTTAACATCTTTAACTTTCCGTTACATTTCGGAGCGGTAAAAATCAACCTCGGAGCAGGGTTGGTGAGAAAGTCCGTATTGCATTTCTGGCGCGAAGTAGTCGTGTTTGAACGCCAATAAAGGCTTTTGGCAAAAGCAATACGGCTAAAAATGGCCCGGCGGGGCCTGTAACATACGGAAAAGGCGGAACTTTCCAGTGGAAGTCCCGCCTTGCGTTTGCAAATATACAAAATTTTCCGCCCGAAAGCAAGAAGTGTTAAAATCGCGACGGAGCCTTCTGCCGCCCCACGGCGCAGGCCTCAGCCCAGCAGGATGACGGAACGTCGGCCCAGCAGGCGCCGCGCCGCAGCTACAAGCACCCACGAGCAGACGAGGATGACGACGGCCGAGACGGGAATGTAGAGCGCGGCAGGCAAGTGCAGCCATGCAGCCACATTGTAGCCCAGGCGCACGAAGTAGTAGTGCACCATGTAGATGCCGAAGCCGCAGGCCGTGAGGTTGGCCAGCAGGGCCGCCGCGCGCCCGCCGGCCTTGACGGGCACGAGACGCGCCAGCAGATACCAGCCCACGGTCATCAGGGCTACGTTGGGCGTGTTGTAGGTCCAGAAGAGTTCCATCTGCTCGGGGGTGGGAGCCGGCAGGGACATGATGTAGTCAAAGCCCGTGAGCGTCAGCCAAAAGCCGACGGACACCAGCACAAAGGCCGCAACGAGGGCCACGGCGCGGCGCGGATGCACGTAGCGGTGCAGATAGTGGCCGAGCAGCATGTAGCCGCTGAAACCGGCGAAATAGTGGAACAGCCCAAAGGAGTTCCACTCGCACGTGCCGAAGGCGTAGCGGTTCACAAACTCGGTGAAGTAAGGCAAAAACAGACTCACGGCCCAAAGGCCGAGCACAATCTCCATCTGCCGCCGCGAGGCGCGCTCCACCCAGGCCGAAAAGATGGGAAGGTAGAGGTAAAGGCCCACGAGCATGTAGATGTACCACATGTGGCAGGCGATGAAGTTGAACGTGTAGGGGATGCGGGCCACATTGGCCAGTCCTACGGAAAGGGCCTGGCTGTCAGTATCGGCCCAGCAGAAAAGCTGGTAGACCACACTGCGGTCGAGCCCCATGAGGCCGGTAAACCAGGGGGTGAGATAGTAAAGCACCGACCAGATGAGAAACGGCCACAGCACACGGGGCAGCCGGCGGCGATAGAACTGCTGCATGGGCTGACGGACGGGTAGCGAGAGGATGCCCGTGAGCATAACGAACAGGGGTACACAAGGCCGCACCAGGGCACCCCACCGGGCGCCCCACAGTTGAAACTCGGGACCGACGGTCTCGCCGGACACACCATAGGTGGCGGCGGCATTGATAGGGTCGGCGGCATGGCAGCCGAGCAACAGGATAAAGGCAAAGAGGCGCATCACATCGCACCATACGAGACGTTCGTTTTTCATGGGTACTTCTTTTTTATCAATAGCACTATCGAAGCCGGCAACAGCACCGGCCATCTTTTTAACAGGACAAAGGTACGAATAAGTGAGTGCTGAGCAAAATAAAGCTCGCTTTCAATTTTGCTCAGCCGAACGGAAGTACCTAAGACGAAGTCAAAGGTACGGATAAGTGAATGCTGAGCAAATAAAACTTGCTTTCAATTTTGCTCAGCCGAACGGAAGTACCTAAGACGAAGTCAAAGGTACGGATAATCAGACGCAACGCCAAATATCGCCAAAGAGGTAACTGCATCGATTAGGTATAAATATTTGACAAAGCACACCTGAGTGTCACATTTTTTACCTATTTTTGCGCACTGAAATCACTCTTAGCCAATGACCCCGAACAAAGGACAGAAAGTGCCGGCCTACCGCACGCGCCTCAAGAGCGAACGGTCCGACAGGCTCTACGTGCAGATTATGGAAGAACTCACGCGCGACAAGCGCTACCGCGACCCCAAATTCAGCACACGCCAGTTGGCCGAACTACTGCACACGAACACACGCTACATCTCGGCCGCCGTGGCCAACTGCACCGGCGGCAACTACAACGCGCTGGTCAACAAATTCCGCCTGCGCGACGCCTGCCAGATGCTACGCAGCGTTCGCCACACACACCTCACAGCCGAGGAGATAGGGCTGCTGTCGGGCTTCTCCTCACGGCAAGCCTTTTACCAAGCCTTCGCCCGCGTTTACGACATGACGCCCAGAGCCTACCGGCAAAGTAACCTTCAACCTGCAGAAAACTGACCCGCATTATGCTCAGAAAGGAAGAAAGAGAACAAATCATACGCCTGGTGCGGCGGAGCGTCGTACCGGCTATCGGATGCACAGAACCCGTGTGTGTGGCGCTCGCCACGGCACGCGCCACCGAAGTGCTGGGTACCACTCCCGAACGGGTGGAGGCCCTCCTCAGCGCCAACATTCTGAAAAACGCCATGGGGGTGGGCATACCCGGCACAGGCATGGTGGGGCTGCCCATAGCCATCGCTCTGGGAGCCCTGGCCGGACACGCCGGATACGGACTGGAGGTGCTGCGCGACAGCACGCCGGACGATGTGCAGCGCGGCCGGCAGTACATAGCCGAGAAGCGCATCGGTATCAGCCTGAAGGCCGACGCGCCCGACAAACTCTACGCAGAAGTGAGGGCACAGGCCGGAGGGCACGAAGCCATCGTCATCATAGCGCGCGAGCACACGCACTACATAAACGTGTCGCTCGACGGAAAGGTTTTGTCTGACGCACCGCTCACGGCTGCCGGCACCGAAAACGACGGCACCGATGACACACCGGCCCTCAACCTGCGCAAGGTCTACGACTTCGCCACAGAAACACCACTGGAGGACATCGACTTCATTGACGAGGCCCGGCGCCTCAACGAGGCCGCGGCCAGTTTCTCACTGAGCGGCAACTACGGACACCGCCTGGGCAAAACGATGAGCCGGCCGCTCGGACGAGGCATTATGGGCGAAAGCATTTTCTCTCACATCCTGTCGAGCACCAGCTGTGCCTGCGACGCCCGCATGGCGGGGGCTATGGTACCGGTGATGAGCAACTCCGGATCGGGCAACCAGGGCATCTGCGCCACCAACCCCGTGGCGGTGTTTGCCCGCGAAAACCACAACACACGCGAAGAGATGCTGCGCGCACTCATGCTCAGTCATCTCACTGCCATCTACATCAAGCAGCACCTCGGCACCCTCTCGGCGCTATGCGGCTGCGTGGTCGCGGCCACCGGGTCGAGCTGCGGCATCACCTACCTCATGGGAGGGGGATACGAACAGGTGTCGGCTGCCGTAAAGAACATGATAGCCAACCTGACGGGCATGATATGCGACGGCGCCAAACCGAGCTGCGCCCTCAAACTGACTACCGGCGTCAGCACTGCCGTGCTGTCGGCCATGCTGGCCATGCAGGGCAACTGCGTCACCTCGGTGGAGGGAATCATCGACGAGGACGTGGACCGCAGCATACGCAACCTCGTGTCGATAGGGGCCGACGCCATGAACGAAACGGACCGGCGGGTGCTTGACATCATGACGGGCAAAGGATGCTGACACCGCAGCTCCGGCCTGCAAGGCCCCGCCCATACCGGCAGACAACTGCCGGACAAAATCACCATAAACTGAATATAAAACAATATAACACACCAGGACATGAAGAAAAATACTTTCCTGACTCTCTCACTGGCAGTCTGTGCTGCCGGCCAGATGCAGGCGCAAATTGTGCCCGACAAGGGCGGAAAACTCGACTTCGGGATAGAACGCACCATGCGCAACTTCGAACGCGCACGCCTCGCAGCACGCGGCCCGGTGGCCGATGTACCTGTCACAGTGATCGTGAGCTGCACTGACACAGACAACCTGACCGACAGTATCGCTACCCTTGGAGGCACGGCACACAAGCTGGGGGGAAGCATGCTTACCGCCGAAGTGCCAACCTCGCGCATCGGCGACCTGGCGGCAATGCCGGGCGTGAGAAGGGTGTCGGCTCCCCGTCAGTTCTACCCTACCCTGAGCACAGCACGCACCATGACCGACGCCACGAAAGTGCACGCCGGCGAGGGACTCGAAACGCCTTACACCGGAAAAGGGGTTGTGGTGGGAGTCATCGACCAGGGATTCCAATACGCCCATATAGCCTTCAAGGATACTGCACAGAACACACGCGTTCACTCCGTATGGAATCTCTCCGTCAAGAACTCACGCCCCACAAAGGGCATACCGAGCAACAGCTACGATAACATCAAGGGGGGGAACGGACACGCTACGCACGTGACCTGCATAGCCGCCGGTTCGCGCATTGCCGGCAATGATTACTACGGCATGGCGCCGGAAGCAACCATCGTAATGATTCCCTCCACGCTGAGCGATGACCAGATCATGCAAGGCGCGACCTATATCAAAGAAGTAGCCGAAGAACTCGGCAGTCCCTGGGTGACAAACATGAGCTTCGGATCGCAGATAGGACCGCACGACGGCACCACGGACACGGATATCTATATGTCGGCGCTATGCGGACAAGGGGGCATCATGGTAGGCGCAATGGGCAACGAAGGTGAACAGAAAATACACGCCTCGTACAAATTCAAGGACACCGAAGAGTTGAAACACCTGATGGTTACAGCCCCTGCCAGCGGCAACGATTATAATTATGTGGATCTTTGGGGAATGGCTACCGACAGCTTGCGCCACCTCATCATTACCCCGGCCACCTACAACCCGACGACAAAGGTTGTCAAGGACCTCAGCGAAAGCGAACTGGAACAAGTAGCCTACCTTGCCGACGGAGAAATCAACCCGAACAACAAGAAGGAGCACTACAGCTTCATGATTAACTACCCGGCCCTGCAGGCACTGCCGGGCCGCAGCAACACACAATTCTGCCTGAAAGTGCAGGCGCTCGACGAACTCGGGGAATTCCACGCCTGGATTAACCCGAAATACGGCGAATTCGAACGCAAAATCAGCACCGCCCTGACCGGTAACTCCCGTTACCTCGTAGGCGAAGGCGCAGCTTCCATTCCGGCCGCCATTGCCGTGGCATCATATACAGGTGCCGGCAATTGGGTGGCACTGCCCGACGGACTGACCTATCATGTGCCTGGAGCCAACAGCGCGGCCATGAGCGCTTTCAGCAGTCCCGGCCCCTGGCTTGGCGAAGAAAAAAAACCGACCATAGCGGCGCCCGGCGGCAACATCGCCGCAGCTGTCAACAAGTATGAGGGATTCGATAAGACGGATGCCAATCTCGTCAGTGCCGTGCACTTCCGCAGCGGCGAGGCGGTGCCTTACCACAGCGCTATCTCTATCTCGGCTACCGACTTCTACGGCATCAAAAGCGGCACGTCTATGGCAACACCTGCCGTAACGGGCATCGTGGCGCTATGGCTGCAAGCGAATCCTTACCTCACCCCCGAACAGGTGAAGGATATTCTACGCTCATCAGCCAAACACGACGCTTATGCATTGGCCGGCTGGAAAGAAAAGAGTGGATACGGAAAAATAGATGCTTACTCGGGACTCAAGAGGGCGATTCGCCTGCTCAACATCTCGGGCATTGAGGAAACAAATGTCGGAGCGGATCAGCCTGTAACCTTGCAGAAAAATGCCGGAGCATGGCGCATTCTCTTCAACCGTGCCGAACCTTCCACGGAAATATCTATCATATCGCTCAACGGCAAAACGGTGGGCAGCAAACGCCTCGATCGCGTAAGCGCAGGTCATGAGGAGGTGATAAGCCTCACCGACCTGCCCGCCGGCGCCTATCTCATCCGCATCAGAACGAACAACGCCGACATCACGCGGAAAGTCATGCGCTGAACAGATTGATTAACCGGAACAAGTTGGCTCATAACATATTACTTATGGGCCAACTTGTTTAATAAACAGATTCATTCCGCTTCACCGCCACATGATTTTCACAAGTAAAAACAACTGCAAGGATACACTGCGCGTAATAATCGTGGGTGCCTCCTCAGGCATAGGACGCGCCGTGGCACAGCTTTATATAGAGCAAGGGGCCATCGTAGGCCTCGCCGCACGGCGCACTGACAAATTGGACGAAATAGGCCGCGGAGCGGAGCGGGTGTATCGTGCCGCCGTAGACATACGGTACGATGATGCTACACAGCGGCTGGAAGAGCTGGCGATTCACATGGGCGGACTGGACCTGCTGCTGATAGCCTCGGGCATAGGACAAATGAACCCCCGACTGGAAAATTCCATCGAGCTCGACACTGTCAGAACAAATGTACTGGGATGGACAGCCGTAGCGGACTGGGCCTTCTGCCGGTTCGTGCACCAGGGACACGGACATCTAGCTGCCATTACCTCCATCGCCTCGCTGCGCGGTCTGGGACCGGCGCCGGCCTATGCGGCCTCGAAGGCTTATCAGGCACACTACCTCGAATCTTTGCGCCAGCGGGCGATGGGAATGCACCTTCCTATCTGCGTGACCAACATACGCCCGGGATTTGTTCACACCCCCTTACTGGCCCGGCCGGAGGCGTTTTTCTGGGTGATGGGAGTGAAACAAACGGCACGTGCCATCGCAAGAGGTCTGCAAAAACGCCGGCCAATCGTCACCGTAACCCGGCGCTGGCGTCTCATGGTTCCGCTCATGCTCATAACGCCCTGTGGCCTCATCGCTCATATTATATATAGAAAAAAACATTAACACAATATGGAAACAATTTGTGCCATCGCTACAGCACCGGGCGGAGCTATCGGCATCATACGTGTGTCGGGACCACGGGCAATCGCGCTTACCGAAAAAATATTCCGTCCGGCAGCTGGTGATCCTCTCGCCCGGCGGGCAGGACATAGCCTTTGTTTTGGCAATATAGTCGATTCGGCCGAGAATGTAGTCGACGAGGTACTTGTTAGCATTTTCCGCGCTCCACACAGCTACACGGGGGAGGAAAGTACAGAGATTTCGTGCCACGGATCAACCTACATCATGCAGGAGATTATGCGCTTGCTCACCAGTGCCGGATGTCATACAGCGGCTCCTGGCGAGTTTACACGGCGTGCCTTTCTCAATGGGAAAATGGACTTGAGCCAGGCTGAAGCCGTGGCCGACCTCATAGCCTCTTCTTCAGCGGCGACACATCGGGTTGCCATGAACCAGATGCGCGGCGGATTCAGCAAGGATTTGCAAGAGTTGCGCGAGCGCTTGCTCCACATAACCTCCCTGCTCGAACTCGAACTGGATTTTTCCGACCACGAAGAGTTGGAATTTGCCAACCGCTCGGAACTGGAAACCTTAGCCGAAGAGATCGATACTAAAATTACCCGTCTCTGCGAGTCCTTCCGGTTGGGTAATGCTCTGAAAAACGGTATTCCTGTAGCAATAATTGGAGAAACCAACGCCGGAAAATCCACCCTACTCAACACGCTCGTAGGAGAAGAACGCGCCATCGTAAGCAATATTCACGGCACCACGCGCGATGTCATTGAAGACACCGTCAATATAGCCGGTACCACTTTCCGCTTCATTGATACAGCAGGTATACGCGACACCACCGATACCATAGAAAGTCTTGGTATAGAGCGCACTTTTAAAAAGATCAACCAAGCCGAGATAATTCTATGGCTTATTGATGCTACTTGCGCCTCTGCTCAATTCGCAACACTCTCCACAAAAGTGCTGCCTCTCTGCACAGATAAACACCTTATCATTGTCCTTAACAAAACTGATTTACCCTCTGCGGACTCTGTCTTCAACCCTCTTCCATCTCTTGCTCCATCCTCTTCCGTTGAGATTGTCTCCATTTCCGCTCAAACCGGTAGTGGCATCGAAGCCTTAAAAGAAAAACTAATCACCTCAGCACAACTTCCATCTATCAGCCGCGACGCCGTAATCGTCACCAACATCCGTCATTACGAGGCCCTGTCCCACGCACTATCTGCAATCCGCCATGTCCGTACCGGTCTTTCTTCTTCCCTTCCCGGCGATCTTATCAGTCAAGACCTCCGCGAGTGCATTCACTATCTCGCCGAAATTGCAGGAGAAGTAACCTCTGACATGACTCTCCAAAATATTTTCAAGCATTTTTGCATCGGCAAATGACGGGCAGTTAGAGATAGGTAACAATAGTTAGAAATAAGTGTCAAGGCGTTCAGTTTGAGCGCCTTTTCTCATATCCGCACTTGGCTGTTTTTATTGGTAGAACCCGTTTCTACCTATTTTTCACTCCATTTTTGA
>JAAGKN010000614.1_pt1 | contig 69073 bp, 62 predicted proteins | sample 6206371 | NCBI WGS metagenome assembly JAAGKN01 (sample SAMN11533720, study PRJNA540317) | gut metagenome | isolation source: fecal pellets from male and female animal of same cohort | host: Peromyscus leucopus | place: USA:CA | collected 2017
CAAGTGATAACATAGGGACATAATCCGCAATTTCTTCAAGCGGCAGTTTGCCCTTTTTGATCATTCTTCGCGCCGTCTCTTTTGCACTATCCAATGCCGCTTCATTTCTCATATCTTCCAGCATTTTACACATAGCCGCCACTCCTTCCTTGTCCTGCTTGAAATACCTTGCTCTTTTAGCAAGCGCACTATAATTCATGTCGTCGGGATCAGTACAGGAAAAATCATGCATTAACTTTCCAATTTCATCATTGCCCCTGTATCTTCCATTCACGTATAGGATATGCGAACCATCGCCAAACAATACTTTGTCTTCCCCTACCGTGACATATCTCTCTACCGGATATACCGGCTGGTTTCCTTTCATTACGTCATTTTCTGTAATGAAAATTACATAGCTGTCTGGAATATCTTCTGTATTTTGTCCGGGTTTTATGATATGCGCGTCCAGCAGGCTGCTGTTATGTCTTGCTCTTTTTGCGCCTGCCCCCGCATCTGCCCTTTGTATTTCTACGTCAAATTCTTTATCAGTGCTGTCAACCGCATGGACATCCAGAACAGCGGAACGTCCCCACAGGTTCTTCATCGGCTCCTGTGTCCGGACTGATCTGATCGTGATATCCTTCCGCCCTAAAACAATCCGGAGTATCAGTTCCACACCCTCAAAATTATCCGCAAGACAGGCAGCCATGAAATCATCGTCCATATATCGGAATAATTTCAGGCGTTCTAAATCCTGTCTGCGTGTCTGCTCTAATGTACTCACAAATATCTCCCTCTTCCGTCTTTTTTATTATAACATCAGATAATGTCTTTTGAAACCTGATTTTCTCTGAAACTCCCAGTCTCCCGGTTCCATTCTCTCCATTTTTATTCTGCCAGCCATTGCAGATCAGTAATCATGCGAATAAAAATCTAAAATCGGAACCTTCTTTTCGATTAAATAGTTGCCTATGCCGCTTTCAATATCTGACCTGTTTAGACCGGATGGAATTTTAAAAAGCGGAAAGATCAGAACCTCATCTTCATCCCATTTTTTCCCTAAATGATGAAGAATGATTCCGGATGTAGTATGTTTTTCATCGGTATACTCATCTTCTGACTCTGGGATATCAAAAAATATGTCACGGCTCGTTCCAATCACGCCTATATATCCGTCTTTCGTAAACTTTATCCAGACAATATCATCTCTATCCTCTATTTTATCAATATTTTCTACCTCCGAATATTCTATTCTCCGTTTCTCCCTGTCTTTTACTTTAACTTTTGGATCTGAAACTTTATGCATATCTAATGAATCTAAAAATTCGTTAACATACTGGATAATAATATCCTTATCTACGATGTCCATTCCTGCCTGCTCTTTTGCTTTCTCAAACCTGAAAACAGAATCTGCTTGGGAACGTACTGACCTGTTTTTCATTGAGGGCTTGACATATTTTAAATAGACTTCTTTTATTTCTTCGTTGTTTTTTTCCATATCATTTTCCTCCTGTGCATCTTAATCCATCCTAAAGCATTAACATCCGGCGCGTATTGATTGACATTTTTATTTATCCATTATAATATACCTTATAAGAGAGCCGAAAACTGGATACAGCCTAGCCGCTGGCAAGTATTATCTAAAAATTGCGCTTACTTTACCAGAGCGAGGGCGCCATTTTTTGTTTAATGTTGATAACAAGAGTTATAACAGCACAAAGCATAATCACAAACGTGAATAGATCACTGTATGTAATCGTAGGCATCAGCCTCTTTCATAAAACTCAGCGGCTGGCATATATCCCCTTCGGCTCTTTTGGTATTTCTGTTATGTTGTCATGAATAAATCCATCTTAGCATATAAATATAAATTGTCAATTTCCCCGTATCAGCGGGGCATCATCCTATATATTGCCCATACATATAAACAGGAAAGTATCCGGATTCCGGACATTTTCCTGTTTTGCTTCTATATTGGATTGTCATGCCGCAGGCACTATCATTTTAATTCATGATACCATCCGAGTTCCATCAACGCCCCTACCCCATGATATCCCTCCGGCTCTTCCGGGCTGCCCGCGTTAAGTTCTTCCTGCTTATTTCCTTCCGGAAGCCTCTTACTTCCGCATCGGGGACAGAATCTGTCTTGTGGGGAAATAAATACATTTCCGCAGGCACAGTTTTTATTGTCTGCCCTCCTTTGGCTTTCTGCTATTTTCTCTTTTATCTTTGCAATCTCTTCGTCCCGGTCATAGTTTGTTATTATTATTTCCTTTTTATCGGTATCAATAGAACGGTATTCACTGAGAAATTCAAGTTCTGTACCACAGCAGGTACAATACTCAAGATTGGACCTGCGCAGTTGTATCTTTTTACAGTTCTTACAGAAAGTGTACACCTTTCCACAGGCAGAACATTTCCGGCTGGGTTCATCACTATTGAAATTCAGGTTAATATGATAAGCATAAGGATGGATGCTGCACAAACAGCTTATATCCCTGCACGGCTCCAGTGGCAGTTTAACCGGCTGCGCAATCATATTTCCTTGTACATGATTAACCCCCCCCCCCGGAAATTGACGTTTTTTTGATCTTTTTACTTCTCATTTGTGATTCCCCCTTTTGGATATTTGGTTATATTTGTAGTTTGTTTTACGAAACCGCATCACCGTTTTTTATCTAAATATAAACTATATATTACATTTATAGTATATTAAAATCTTTATACTGCATCTCTTACCCCATCCATTTACGCCTCTTTCACGGCACTCTCTCATCTGCGCATCATGATCAATATACTCATCCACGCTCGGGGTTCCAGCCCCTGTTCCATATCATAACTGTATAAGTTATTCATAAACTTATCAAATGCTTTTGTTTGTGAAAACTTATTAAGGCTGCGGTCGCTTATGATCACAAGATCTATGTCTGACTGATTGGTACAACGTTCTTCCAAGGAAGAATCAAATAGTATGATTGCTGATATCTGTCTGCATAGCGGTGCTGAGTCAAGAATATTTTCTATATGTTTCTTCTTTATTTCCGCCACATCATTATTTGTTCCAAAATTTGTCCGTAACGTGACCAGCCTGCGCACTCGATCACCGCCCTGCCTCATTAAATTTTATGTTTATATTATACTGTATGCATATAAAATATACAAACTTATTTATCCGTAATATACCGTATCCCCCTTATTACTTCCAAGTCATAATATGAGCCGACATAATCCATAAGCTCCTGCATCGCTTCCTGCCCTGACAGTTCCTGTTTATATGCACGCTTTGATGTCATGGCATCCCATGCATCTATCACTGCAACGATCTGTGTTTCCATTTTCATTTTTGTTACCCTGCTGTTTTTATCTTTGTGCAGAAAAAGAGAGTGAAATCCGGTACAGTCGCCGCATTGAATATATCTGAGCACCCTTTTTTGCGCCGCTTCGGGGTTGGCATCCTCAGAAATATAGAATGCTGCACATACCACCAGCCTAACGATGGACGGATCTTCACCGCATAAAAGTTCACTGACAGCCTTTTTCAGTTCCATTTTCTCGTTTCTCCTGTCTCATTTTTCACTTTCCCCATATCCCTTCATCTTCCGGAAGTACAAAATAACCACAGTCCGTATACAACATGATCATCTGCTGTTCTATATGCCCGCGTGCATCCAGCCGGTTTTCCCATATCTCATTTATGATAAGATGGGATTTCTGCATCGTGACCACGATGCATACCCCGCACAGTCTTTTACAGACAATCCGGCTGCACTGGTCCCAGTCAGGCTCCATGGAATACTGCTGCAGCATCCGTGTTGTCTTAATCATTGTCTGCTTGTTGTTATCAGCTTCATAAACTGAAAGGATCTGTCCGGTCCTACTCATGTCAGGCTTATCTAAAACAATCTCCGGAAGGATGCGCCACATATTGCCGCACTCAGACTCATCAATATAAAAAATTCCATCCTTCCCATTCCAATACTTTTCTGCCTCCAGCCGGTCGGGATAAAGCTTCATCATGGAAGCCGGGTTGGAACCCTCTGCAAGATAAATCCTCCGTTCCGGATGATGTGCTAAAATACTCTTTGCAAAAAGCGTCTTTTTGCATGTATTTTTACCTGCTACAGCAATGTTCTTCCCTTCCCGGAGCGCATTTTCTATATAGTCAATGGGAAGCGTTTTCCCTTCCCCAAATACCACCTTGTCCATTGACAGACCATTTTTATTCATCCTGCTTTCTCCTAAGACGCATCCTGCGTTCAAGCTGGGTATGCTGCCACGCCACATATTGTCCATATGACATTCCCATCTCATTGGCAGCTTTCGCGGTATCCTGTATGCCTTTCATGTTTGTCGCATTATCTTTCTTCCGTTTTGCGGCGGTTTCCTTTTTTGTCGGTTTCTTTTTTTCGTATTCATCCCAGTAAGGCATATTTCCCATTTCTCCTGTATGAAGTCCTGCTCTGACCTGTCTGTTACCCTTCCCGGTATCTGTAATAAGCCGGCATGACATCCTTTTGTATGTTCTCACCTGTTCCCTCTCCGACCTCAATTACATACTCCTTACAGCCATTGGGAACTGCATAAAACGCATAAAATTCCGTATCTGACACTTTAATGTCATAAGTACGCTGCGTGTAACTGATACCCCTGAACCGGAGATTTTCTCCATCCATGCCTCTCAGTTTCACATTAATATATCCGGACGCATTACCGGAAGGGAACACTGCCGTATAGTGGATGGCATGAAAGGTACACCCCTCCGGTGGTTCGAACAAACTGCCTGCCATAGCCCCGCTGCGAGAAGCATTCTCTATAACCTTTTCCGCCTCCGCTCCGGTGCAGACTTTATCAATTTTTATTTCCACAGTCTGATACCCCGAAGCATCCGGCAGGAGAATACTGGCATAAGCCCATTTCCCGATATCCAGCAGATCATAAATATCAGAATAGTACACCGTATCATCATTCCTGACTGTATTCCTCTGATTATCCAGACGGATCACACCACGCTGCAGAGCTTGTACCGGTATCTGTATCTCTGGAACACTGCCATCACTTTCATTTTCATCCACCACCTCACTATCATCTGTCTGTAAAGCACCTCCCGCCACTACTGTGACTTCTCCTAGAGCCTCCGGCTCTTCCTCTTCCATAACTTCTTCTGTCTTCTCCGCCACTGGTTCTTCCTCCTGTCCGGCAGACCCAGCTGCTTCAACTACATAATAATCCCCCGTTTCCTCCTCCGATTCCGGATGCCCTTCATCCACCGGAACACCACTTTCGTTTATCGAATTACTGCTGACCGTATTATCGCTTATTGCCTGCGGTTCCATATTTGAACTTAACTCATGATCTCCACCCAGCATGACAGCCGGTTCCGGTTCCGCTTCCCTCTCTGGCATCTCATGCAGTTTCATGGAAGCTGCCATATATGTAATGACTTCTTTGGTATCTGCGTTAAAATCCTCAAAGTCCTCACCAATCGTTCCCACAAACAGGGTCCATTCTTCTTCTCCATCGTACAGATATGCCAGCCGCCCGGCAAAATCATTGTATAATTCACTGGTTAAAGCTACCTGTGCCGTTACCGTGGCTACAAGTTTATACTCGCCATTTTTTTCATTCTCCACAAAATCCAGCTTTTTTGCCGGGGATGTAAAGTATATTCCTAGTATGTTCCCCGTTCTGACTGCTTCCAGTTTATTTTCTGCTTCGTAAAGTCCGAATGATGTTCCTTTCTGCGCCACACATACGATAGAATCAATCCGGAAAAGAAAGTATTCTTCTTCCCCATCCTTAAATGCATATGTCTGATCCGGCTCAAATGCCATTTCTTCTGATATATTGGTAACAGCCGTTGCATTTCTTGCCACATCAGCCACCACGTCAAAGGATATACCGTCAACTGACGTAATCTGTGTAAATCCGTCCTTCCCGGAATCATATATTTCCTTCTTTTTTCCGCAAGCCGTCAGTGTAAATGCAAGCATTACAAGAAAAAAAACCACAACCCGCTTTTTCCCCATACAGATCCTATTCCTCCACTGTTATAATCTCCACATCCCTTACATCTTCGCTCAGATAATAGTCCACACCTTTGATCCTTGTATCTGGATAGTGAAATACGCTGATCTGGTATTCCCCTGCCGGCAGATATGCAAAACTGTACTGCATGGTATGTACTGTCTGGTGCATACTTTCATTTTTATCTGCCATGTCATAACTGTTACTGCCTTCGTCCGTGATCTGTGCCGTGACATCCCCGTCTCCCTCATACTCCATTGTGATCACGACGCCTGTCATATCACGGTCAAATTTCAGGTTATATACTTCCTTGGTCGCCTGTGCCTCCACCTCATTTGATACGATCTGCACATCAGATATGGTCATGCTCTGCGGGATGATATTGACGGTCCACTTCCCGGGCATGGATTCCTGCATGTCACATATGATCTCCCCATCCTCTTTATCTGTACTGACGATCATGCTCTTTCCATCCGGCGCTGTAAGCATCATCTTGACACTGCCGGATGCGCTGGTCACGCTTCTGGGATCATATGCTGCTTTCACGGACATATTTGATGCCGAATAGTCCAGATTGAACACGAACTGCTGTGAATATGCCAGAATCTGATCCTCTTCTGATTCATAGTAAGCTATGTTATAGTTAACCTCCTCCGACGGTGATTCTGCCTTTTTAAAGTCCAGATATTTAAAAAACCCTTCCCCGTCTATATTGTAATAACCGCTTTTCAGACCAGCGGGCAGTCTGATGGCAATATAACCGTTTTTTGTCATGTCAAAATCATCAAGTGCATACATTTCATAGCTCTGGAAAAAATGTGTGTCTGCCGTCACCATCGCAGTCCCGTAATATGTACCGGCATAATATGTGATCTCATAAACACCGTCTTTTTCCATTCCGGTAATCATACCGGCTTCATTCAGCATGGTTTCATTGACATGCGTGCCGTTTATGGTCTCAATCAGTATATTATTGCTCTTATCATTTACAAAGGATGTGCCTGCCGATGTTTTCTTTATAGTATTTGATGAAGTCTGAAAAGAGATATAGCCGCTTCCGCTCTCAAAAGAAGCACCATAAACACCTATGGAATAACCGCAGTCCTTATACCGCTCCATCCGGATTGTTTCCACATCAGCCTTGTTGCTTGCATAGGCAATCAGTTCATTTGCATAAAAAGCCGGGATAAGCTGCTCATCCTCTGTCGCCCACGAACACTTGGTCACATCTAGTTCTGATCCTCCATGGGACTGTTGCAGTTCGTGTACCTGATAAAATTTCGTCCCGTCTTTTACATAATATGTATTCGTTTCCAGATCATCATCATCTACCGCCTTAAGCCTGTATCTGGCATTTTTATCCTGAAAGATCTCCTGTTCACATCCGGTAACAGAAAATGAACAGATACAAAGCAGCATGATCATGGTCCATTTTTTGATATGTCCAGTCATTTTCATTGCATACTAATCCCCGTTTTTCTAAGCTGGTCGCCATATTTACCATCTTTTTTTGTATTTCAGACTGTCAAACAGCTCTAAAGCCTCTGCATCCTCTGCATTTTCATCCCTGACCGGCGCAGGCAGTTCCGGACAGATCTTTTTATCCTGCTCTCCATCTGGCGCAATCTGTAAGAAAGACTTCTCCGGCAGTAGGTGTTCTATCTGTTTCTTTATTGTCTGCAGCCGCATACACCGGTATTTTTCCAGCGTGCTATAAGCAGCAAGGTAAACCAGCCGGATCATGAGCAGCATGATAGCGATCATCCAGACGGACAATCTTCCCGGCGTATTATCACTGATGGTAAATAAAGTGGAAATCTCCTGTCCTTTGATCATATCAGCTCCCCTTTTATCCCTTTTCTATAAGATTTCCTGTTAAAAAACGATATAAAAGTTCTTCCAGAAGAATCTCTTCCCGCCCCTCATCAAAAAATCCCTCAACCCTGCCTTTCAGTATCTCTCCTGCTTCATGCAGGAGCGTTGCATAGTCAGCATATTGCATACCGCGCCCTGCAGCCTGCCTGTTGTCTGCACAGAAATATTTTTTTAACGCCATGGTGACAAACTCGGAAGAAAAAGAGCCTTTACACCGGGAATTTACCTTTTTAATAAATGCCTGACAGTCCGGCGTGAATTTCTCCCCGGCATTCTCATTAAGAACACCGGCAACCAGCATATCCACTGCCGCATTCTGATCCATTTGCGGGAAAACGTCTGAGAGCCTGCACAGGTGTTCTTTAATTTTATCATTATGGCATATCAGTTCGTTGTTATATGTAACCACAAGCCCGGGAACCCGCCCGATCCTGACTCTGACTTTATAGCCGCTGTTTGTAAAGATTCCTGTAAGGATATCCTGATAGATTTCTTCCGTTACCGCTTCATTTCCGGTCACATCATTGTTCTCATTCTTCTGTACCCTGCGTCCGATAATGACCGGACAGATCACCTTTCCATATGCATCTTCCCTTATCCCGTCCTCAATAACCTGCCATTCCTCTGCATTGATCTTATATGGCTGAAAAATCACCCTGCTACCCATCGCATTATATTCTCCTGTTAATACGCCGTGCCATTCTCCTCTGTGCTGCCTACATATCCTCCATATGTACCGTAGATCGTTTTTGGCGTATGCACCGAGAAGAACGTTACGATTCTGGTTCCGATCGTTGGTTCTTCCAGTTCAAAACTGACTTTCAGATAATCTCCGTTCTTTAACGCATAATTGTGGTACCCGTCCATCCCGTCATCGGCAAAAATGTAATCAAGGATCTCGTCCTTATAATAGGTGTTGTATGCTTCCGCAACACCACCAAGCTCATTGCCGTTGCCGTCTGTAAGCGGAACAAAGGTCTTCGACTGGTGGGTTATGGATACTTTATACAGGTTATTGGTATTGTTGATTCTTGACATCATCTCTATATAGGACTCCGCTGATATATAACCGGATGCACGGGATTTATCCACAAACTCTACGACTGCATCATTACAATAGGTCTGCGCATTGGAGTCCATTTTGATAAAAAGCCCTGCAACAGCATAAGCAACAATAAAAACTATTCCGACTACATAAGTGATCGGAGTTATGATTTCCTCAAACATAACTATCTATTTCTCCTCTTATTGCAAAATATACTGTACTTTCACCAGCCAGCCCTCATTATCCGTTACACATGTTTTCCTGTACTGCCTAGAGGAAGAGATTTGTTTTGCCACATCCCCCGGAAGCCCGTATTTTTCTACATATTCAAAGAACGGCTCCCCCGTTTGTGTCCTGTAATGGTTTAACACCGTGCTGTTGACCTGTACCGTGATCGAACCGTCATACGTCAATAACTCCGCAAGCACAGCTCCCCCGGACAGAAATAACAGACTGCCGCCGCCATCCGGATCTGCATACGCTGTCTCATCTTCCATTTCCGTATATGTAGATGATATATTGATCTTATCATTGACCGAAAGGTTGACCATTCTTTCATATTCTGCATTTCTGTCTATCGCGATATACAGCAGGATCATGATGTATGCAAACACCATTGTCTCCACTGCATAAAAAAAACCTTTGTAAAGTACACTCATATTGGAATCCTTATCTCAGGTCAGCTATGACCTTATATACGGCTCTGCTTACTGCACCTCAAATACAATATTATTTATCGTGCCGTCCGCGTCACGGACTACTTTGCCTAAAAATTTGGAACTTGGATTGATATAACAGGTGCTCCGCTTGTCCCTTGTGTTGCCAACCGCCAGATCAGATTTTGTCTGCAGATCCGGACCAGTATAAATAAAGTTATTTGTCCCCCTGCTCGTTGTCACCGTGACACATACATCTGAGATGCCGTCAAAATACTTGATTGCGGATACTACCTCTGAACCCGACACAATGGCACCGTCATACTTGGTATACTGGTCTTCCGCAATTGAAGTCGCCATGTTTGCAACGGTTTCATTGGCGCTGTCCGCATAATCGGATGAAGTTCTGAATGTTTTGACAAGTATACCTATTAACCCAAGGGCTACAAAAAGTACACCTAAAATAGATACTATTCTTTGTAAAAGATCTGACATAATTATTCTCCTTTTTCTATATCTGATAGTTTATTTGTTATCTCACCCGATGGAAGCGCTCATTTCCAGATACATCTTGAAGGTAAGGATTGCCATTGGTCCGAACAGGTAACATATTATCGTAAACATGATGGGCACAAGCGCTATGTAAAATCCCCAAGCAGACCTTTTCTGAATCGTTTCTTCGCTTACCTGCTGTCTTTCACTCATGGCATACGCCCTGTCTATTTCAATCTCTGAAAATGCTGTCCGGATATCCGTATCATCAATCATCAAAAGACAATCAACAAACCGCTGGAAAGATATATTGCTTTCGGAATCCTTCATTTTTTCGAGCGCCTTCTGAACCCCGTTTTCAAGGTTTAAGATGCACTCATCAATACTTGCCTTAAATGAATAGGCAAATTTGTTCATCCATTCCAAGATTTCATCCAACTGCATCCCGTCGGCATTCATCAATATTAATATAAGGGTCTGGAACTGGTTGACTTCTTCTTCCTTGTTCATATCTGACACGCTGATCCTGAACCTTAAATAAAGTTTGGGCACATTAAATGCTGCAGCGGAGACAAACACGGAAATAAGAAGCATATACCACTTATAATAAGTATTTCTGTATTCCGTAAGTTTCCTGACTACCTCCTCCGCTACAAGCCTTGCATATGTCTCATTAGTGATGTCTCCTGATGTGCGCATGTCTGAAACAAGCCGGTCCACATCTTTTTCTGTTATGTCTGCTTTACTATAATAGTCCACGTAATCCTGTGCCGCCCTCGCCATGTTTTCACGATATCGTTTATTGGGCACTATATCTGAATCAAATTCTGCCACATAATCGTTTAACATCGTCAGTCTATGATGCACCGTGGTGACAAATACGGCAGAGTTCATTAGGACAAAAGCTGCCAGTGCAAACACACACTGCTTTGTCAAAAAAGCTTTGGGTCCTGTCTGGTCTCCTACTTCTTTCATATCTTCGTTCAGTTTCATGTAATACAGGTATTTCTTATTAACCACCTTGTTGAGCACAGTAGAAAAAAACGGCAGTGCAGATATCTTATTCCATATGCTGTATTGTGTGATCTCACCGCGCCTGCTCTCTTTTAAAACGTCGATCAGATAGAAACAGGAAAATGACAGCAGGAAAATAACGACCATCACAATCCTTCCATTCCCGCTGTAAAAACCGCTTGTCTCCGGCATATAGCTGTCCGCCCATATCTCGATCGGTTTTAAAAAAAATATGATGCATATGCTTGCCCCCTGCATCGTTGCAAAGCGAGATTTGATCCTCTTTTTCTTTAAGATTTCCTGTCCGATTTCCTCTTTTAAATAGGCAAGGCTTTTCAAAAAACCCGTTTCACCGTTACTATATTCTTTCGTGGATGAACAGATGGACAGCATAAGCAATAAAAACCTGTTTGGCGACATTTCCGTATATTCTTCTGTATCTTCGTCCATCGTCGGCGATATCAGGATCTCATGGATTTTGCTTAAATGAAGCCCTATTTCGTAGGGTACATCATCCAAGGAATCCTCGATGGCATCCTCAACGATCATGCCATTCAGATAATGGTGCCGGATTGCGGAAAGCGCATCCCTGAGCTGGACTAAAAGGGTAAACTCCTTTTCTGTAAATGCAGAATGGATATTCTGGTAAAAGATCACGATAGCTCCGGCAAATCCCATTAACAGATACCATAGATCACCTTTTGCTGCATATAATGTAAATGCCGCAATCCCGATTGATATACAGGATGCCTTTAACATGGTCTTTGTCGCTTCCTTGTTAATCGACATCATATCTGCCGGATAAACGGACTCCGTATTGGCAACTACTTTGGCAAAGACCCTGTTGATGCCGGGTGTTACCCGGAAAAGCCGGTATAAAAGATACAGCCTGTTTTTTGTACTGTGCCTGTTGATGCTGCTGCTTTTATTAATCCTGTATTCCCGGCGTGATTTCATTCTTTTATTCACGATAATGATTCCAGCCAGCATGACAATATAGATCACCACAATATATGACCAAATTGAATATTCTCCCATATCATTCATATCTCCTTATGAAGCTTCCGCTTCTTCAAACAGATCCGGAGTCAGGGCTTTTGGCTTTTGTGCAAAATAATCGCCCTTATAAGGATCTCTTGCCAGCTTTTGGATCATCTGCATATCACGTTCAAACTGTCTTTCCTCTTCGTAAGTCAGTCTGCCCTTAATGCTCTCCATCATTGCCTGACTCGGAAGATTTACCAGAACAAATTCACCATTCTCAAAACGCATGAGATCCCGGCATTCAAACAGGTCCCGGTCCGTCTGCCGCTTGAAAAATTCCAGCATATCTTCCTGATGGGTAGCTTTGCTGTTTACCTCTGTCGGATACTGCGTTTTAGAAAGCGGAATGATTTCTGTGATCCGCTCCATGTATCTGTGACCTTTTTTGTTTTCCAAGTGAATATCAACATTTAATATTTTGGCAACCATTTCTATCGCTTCTTTTTTGTCCCTGTATATGCCGACTACCGGGTCGAGCAGGTTGTTTGCAAAGCTGACGACCAGATCATAAGCTGTCTTGGCATGATGCGTAAACATGGTAAACAATGATGCAACCATGGATGTCTGGATTACAAAATTTGCCTGAATAGCCTCCGCCACCTCACCAATAATGTTTACATCCCCGGAAGTTTTTTTCTGGAAATTAAGCCCTTCCTGTGAATTGATTGACTCCGTCTCCTGCATGGCAACAATATTTCTGTTCGGATATGCATAATTCAGGTTTAACTCCGCTGAAATCTCCTGCACACGAATAGCTAGGGCTGCATCAATGAACCTGACCAGCGACTTAAGCGACACGGTCTTTCCGCAACCCTGCGAACCGGTAATCGCAATGGTACGCTGTCCCTTTATAAACCACTTGATCAGCGTAAGCGCAATGATGCTGTTATTTCCTTTAATAAGATCTTCCGGTGCAATGCTGGGTGCCGAATCAAACTTACGCGCTATAAAAAAATAAGTATTCACAAAGGGCGGTCTTGCAACGACCACGCGGGAACCGTTCTTCATGGTGGAGATAACATATCCGCTCTTCCGGGAAAGCACGCGGTTTGCACCATATTTATAAATGTTGCTTACGATACGGATAAGTTCCTCCTGACTTTTTAGCTGGATGCAGCTTAACCGCAGTTTGACACCGCCTACCATGACCCATATTGATTGATAGGTATATCTTATATTCTTTACATTTTTGATATCATATCCGTCTTTAGGAATGCCTGACAACCCTACGGCTACTTCATCAATTCCCGTCTCAAAGAGCATATCCGCAATTCCAAATCCTTTATAATCTTCAAATATGCGCTGCGCAAGAATATCCAGTTTGTCAGAATATGACAACGTGACATGCTTGATGACATCACGATAGATCATGTTCAGTTTTTCACGGGTAAAGTCATAGATTTTGTCCCCGTTCACCATGACCGGCTCCAGCACATTGTACCCGCCTATAATCTTTGCAAACCCGTTCTGCTTGCATGGACGTCCGTCACTGTCCTTTAAGTAGTTATAGGCAATATACAAAAGAATCTCAAACTTATCCTCATCTTTTAATTCCTCGGTCCGGTTAAATGGTATGATAAAGTCGATGGTCGATTCATTTACTCCAAGATTCATATTGGGGTCCTGCAGCATGTTCTTTATGTACATTTTTATATAACGCTTGGCACGGCTGTCCCCGGATGCCGCACTTTTAAGATTTGTCCTGAGCTGGGACTTCGATTTTTTCTTTTTCTCATATTCTGCCCGGCTCATGTTCTTATCCCGGTAATTATCTTTAAGCATTCCGGCAAACTCGTAGCTGATCTTCATCTTAAGCGTATCAATATCGGTATAATCATTCTCTTCAATTTCCTCATCCCTGATATCAGACAGTGATCTCACATAATAATATCCGCCGCCAATAAGAATCAGCAAAATCAGAAAAATCATAAACAGATTCATCATGTGTTTTCACCTCCTCCTGACGGCAGGTTTATCATGATATGCCTGCTTTTCTTTCTCCTGAATATTCCTCTTTTTACATTCACCTCCTGTACTGCCGATTCCGGCAGAACGGTGGGCTGCTTTGCAGAGTTTGTGCGTGTGCGTACCGGCTCCTTTGCAGGAATATCACTTAACCCGCTCTCCTCCTTTTCTTCATCATTATCTCTTGTCATAAATCTATGGAACAGCTCATGCACAGAGCTGGTAAGAAGATAATTATCATCTCCCTTGATATTCTTGCGGTTCGACAGGATAAAATCCAGCAGGCTCTCCCTGATCACTGCATCCCGGAATCCTACATTATGCGGAACCGTGTAGATCTTTTTCACTCCGTATTTCTTCCGCATTCCTGCCAGATCAAATCTGCTTTCCGGTTCATAATTTTTTATAAGAATACTGGTTTTTCCATCTGTCAGATCAATCTTCCCGACATCTTTACCCTGCGGCACGATCACCACATCCTCATCCGTAAACTCAGTAACCATTTTCCCAAGAGGAATGTTATTCGCAGGAAGGAGCACAAAGATATAGTCATAAACCGTTTTTGCACTGACAAGTATGTTTTTTATTGCATCATCACTCGTCTGCTCCTGCAGGCGGGCTTTCGTCGTGGGTTTTATGACATCAAACATATTTTCTTTTTCAAGCAGCTTTGTAGTACACTCATCAAAATGCTCTTTTGTCAGATCCGATGTTTCCGCCCTCATCAGCAGCGCATCAAGTCCATCGTCCTGAAAAGAATATATATCGCGTATTGCATTTTCTGTTATTTCCCTCCCGCACAGGATATCAAGAATGGATGCCGCGCCAGAATCCGTATACTGCAATGCAAGTGTTTTCTTTGATTTTGCTATGGCACTGACACCTGCAAGCAGCGCTGTCACAGATGCCGCATCATCCAGACGGTTCTCAGCATCTAATATTGATACGATCATTCCTCTATCTCCTTGTCTTTTTTACGCTTTTTCACTTCACCAAGAATCGCCGCACAGATTCCCTTTAGGGAAGATCTGTATTCTCCCGACAAGCCTTTCAGCGACTGTGTTCCGTTATAACACAGATTAATGTATGCGTTATAACTTCCCTCATCAAAATAGATCATTGCTTCATTTTCTACGCCTGTAAGCATTAGTTCTTTTTTGATCAACTGCTCTGATATTTTCCCGGAAGGTTTATCAAGATATACCAGATAAAAGTTTTCCTTGTTAAACTCATTTACATATTCCATGTCAATATTTTCAGTGATATACCGGATCGTAGCCGGTAAGTAATCCGTTAAGCATATCAGCCTGTCCGACATATCGATCAGATCATAGTCCGGATGATATCCGTGGTAGATGATTACGATATCAAACTTTTCCAGTGCACCTGTTTTCTGTGGTTCAACCGTCTTATTCCGCATAAAAACTGTCAGTCCCCGCTCCACATAATCACTTTTTTCATCCTCATTATGAAGGGCAAGGAACAGATCCTGACTACAGCTATTATCAATCACAAGAACGCGGAGTTTCTTATCCTCAAACATTCTGGAAAGGAAATAAGGATAGTCACCTCTTTCTGCACCGGTCACGGATATTAATTTAGTGCTGTTCAACATAATCCTTCGTTCCTCCCTTATTCTTTCTCCTCATCTGTTTCTGTCTCACCGGTATCGCTTTCATCTCCAAAAACATCTTCGTCCTCTTCACCGGAATATTCTTCATAACTTTCACTTTCAGTTTCCGTCTCCAGCGAAGCCGAATAATCGTAGCCGTTAATACCTGCAAGGACTGAATTTTTGGCAGTATCTTCCAGATTGTGTCCCTCTGCTACGGCTGCCAGTTTTTCCTCTGATAACAGCCCGAGGTTTCTCTCCATCTGGTCACGGGCAAGATTATTAAGTGTCGTGGTTGCTTTGGTCAGCAGATTCTTATCATAATATGATGATGTGGAATCCATCTGATCCTGTACCGCTGCATTTACCAGATAAGTCGGAAGTGCTTCTTCCTGCAAATTACTCTCTACATATCTTGTTGCATAGATTTTAGTACCGGTAATGGTATACGCATCTATGGTTGCAGATGCCATCCGCAGGATTTCCTCTTCGTTCAGATATGTCCAGAAAACACAGTTTGGAAGATTCAGGTTTTTAATCTGCTTTTTCGGAAGGATTAAAAAATCGCTGCCATCCGGAAACATGATGCGGATATCGACAACATCATCCTCCTGCTGGTCTGTCATAAGATTAACAACCTGCATCTCATATTCCCGTGTATCTGTCTCAATACTGATCGGAGTCACCATGTTCTCCATAACAGTCATTCCTTCATAGATATCCACAATGGCTGTTGATCCAATATCCTCTTCCGATATATAGTTGTACGATTCCAGCCCTGTATAAACGGTCTGCTTTACAACGTTTACACCTTCTTCAATAATTTCCCCATGTCCTATCCCGCTTCCGTCTTCTGTAGATACGACATAAACTGTTTTTCTGTTTGCACTCATTTCACTCAGTGCTGCCTGATTCTTGATGACTTCATCATCCAATGTCATTCTTGTAACAACAAGCGCCGCTGCACAGCAGCAAAACAGCACAATGGCAATGACCAGAAATATGGTTAATAATTTGACTTTCTTTTTCATATCATTTAAACAGTATGAACTTCTCCTTTCCTGTTTTCTGCATTTCCCCGGAAGATGAAATCTATAGGGAAAACACTATTTTAAGGTTCCATATATGTAAACGCGCCGACAAACTGGTAAGTTTTATCATTTTTGTCAATTATCGCAACCGAACACCTCTGCCCGATGTAGGGTGTTCCACCCATATGAATGGATGGGGCTTTGCAGATACAGATTGGCTGCTCCCCATAGACACCTGTTTTTTCCTCTCCCAGATTAACAATGTAATTGCCGGTACTCAGGTGATATGCAATACGACCAATATATTTCTGTCCAAGCTCAAACTTTTCAAAGTACAACTGGTTCGGATTTTTTCTGGCATCCTTGACAGAGGCTTTAATTTTTACAAAAGGATATGCCCTGCCAAAAATCTCAATACTGTCTGTTTCAACGCTGCTGATCCTTACCACAACCGCAGCCCCGACCCTGAACTCTTTTTCAGCAAGGACATTAGGAATATACTTCCATGAAAGTTCCTGCCGGCTGATAAATACATCCGCACCCTTGACATCCACCATGACTCCGTTTCTTGAGGCAAATACAATACGTCCTTTTGCCAGCGATCCGGGCTTGATACTGGCTCTTTTGCCGAGGTAATAGTCATAGCTTAATATCTGCATGGCGTTTACTCTGGACGCGAGCACATCGTCTTCATCCATGTTGATATTGTAAACAACAAATTCAATGATCGAACCCGCACGCGTATCCATGACATACTTCAAATCATCAAATGCATCCTGTGACGTGTACTTATTCTGGTAGTCAAAAAAGAACAACGGTGCCGGAATCTTGATTTTATAAATGGCTGACCTGATTTCCCTGTCTGTATTAATGTCTGCGGAATTAACAGCAATCAGATTGCATACAGCCATCACCGTCCTGACCTCTCCAATCTGTACTACTTCCGTTCCGATCATCCGACCATAAAGCACTTTTGGTTTCTTGCTTTTTGCCGAATCTGACAGGATCTCATACTCCCGGCGTTTCATGGATTCATACGTCTGTATCTCATCGTTATCATCACCAATGATTACTTCTTCTTCCCTGAATACCTCCTTACGCCGTTTTCTGCCCGGCAGCTCGATGGTTCGTCTGATAAATTCATTTCCAAGCTCCATCAATGACTCAAATGAGGCTACATCTTTTTCAGTCAGAGTGCTTTCTTCAATGGGCGTTTCCTCTTTGATAAAAGATTCTTCTGTCATATTTTCATTATCAGATTTTGGGCTGTATGTTCCGCTTAAGTCCATTTCCTCCAATTGGGGTTCCACAGTTCCGGCATTTCCCGTTTCTTCTACTGCTCCGTCTGTTTCTGTAGCTTTTGTTTCAAGTTCCTCTGTTCCTTTTTCTCTTGCCGCCATTCATCTCTCTCCTTCTTGATTTTTAGTATTTATAGAACTGATGGGAATTTACCGTATGAAAATACGGATGATTACCCCAGTCTTCCGTAGAACCACCGGCGTTTTTAAAAAACAAAACATCCTTGTTATTAAAAACTTTCATATTCCCTGCAAAAACCTCTTTAACAGTTTTTACCATTTCCTCCGGGGGTTCCCGCAGGCTGATCTTTTCTGAATCAGAAAATTGTCCCTCTTGATAAATCACTTCCTCAACCGAATCGGGAAATCTCTCGGAATTAATACGGTTAAGTACCACTTCCGCCACTGCCGCCCATCCGTTTATTCCCTCTCCGACAGCTTCGTTATATACAAGCTGGGCTGTCAGGTATATCTCATAGTCCGTGAATCTGCATTCTGTCTGATATTCCGGAATCAGATAAACCGCAGATTCCTCAGAGCTGCCCGTTTCAGAGATTTGCTCATTAATACTTTTCCTGTCACCATCCGGCATTCGTTTGAATATCTTAAACATGCTGGTTTTTTTCACCACTACTGTATTATCTGTACTGGAGCAGTGTACCCACAGACCACTTCCAAGGTAGATACCGACATGGTTAATGGTCTGTCCGTTATTGATAAGCCCCATATCTCCCGGCTCTAACTGGGATTCACTGATAGTCTCCGTATACTTAAGGATCATGTCCGTTGAAATCATCTGGTCATACAATGTCTGATCAAACCCCGCAGTCATGAACGCCCACTGGACAAATCCGGAACAGTCCAGTCCTTTTTGTCTTCCTGTATTATCAATGGTCCACCAGCCGGTATCATATCCTGCACCAGCTGCTTTCCCTCCCCACTCATACGGCACTTTCCCGACCAGAGACACGGCTGCATCAATCAGACATTTTCTGGATAAGTCCAGATCTCCATCTTTTAAAAGAGACTCAATATAACTGATCGTTTCCTCATCAAGAAGATCTGTCTTTTGCGAATCCAAGAACATGGACTGCTTTAATCCTTCCCCGTTGATGATAAGGTCAAATTCTTCCTTCTTCTTCTGAACATCCTTCAAATAAACATCCGGATTAAGTCCGTAAAAAATCAGGATATCTTCCGCACTAAGTCCTGTCAGACTGACATCACCATATTTTGTAAATACAAGTTCAGGACTGATGTCACGGACTCCTGACGGTCTGTATTTTCCGTCTTCTGTTCTTTCAAATGTGGTTATTTTCTGCGGCTCAGTTATATATGTTTTCCCATTAGGATAATAGTTTCCATCCTTATCCTGTTCATACCGGTCCACCTCTGCCGGAAGGTACTCCCACGAATAGGCTGTCGTTATATTTGCCCTGATATAAGGGAGTCCATAAAAAAAAGACTTGTCAGGATTTCCATTATTTCCTCTGACAACGATGTATGCTGCAATCAGCTCCAGATAATCCGCATCCAAATATGGATTATCACACCGGAAAAATGTTTCCATTGTCGTGTAATAGTCATAGTTTTTTTCTACGATTTGCTGCTTGACTGACTTTTCTGCATCGTTCATGGATGTTTTAATTGCATCCTCCAGCAGACGGGTTGCTTCATAGATGCTCTGTCTCAGGATATCTGTGCTTTCTGCTGCACCGGCAGAGACAGCAAAAAAATTTGCCGAAATAACAACAATCAGAAAAAGCGCCAGACATCTTTTTATATGTATAATACACTTTTTATTTTTCGTCATAAACGTATACTACACTAATAATTATTATTGTGTCAACAGTATATTTTTTGACGGAATAAGGTTAAAATGTTGGGTTTTTCTCCTGTTTTTTTATAATTCGATCCGCTTAGCTGATATTTTCTGAACAGAATATTAGAATGTTTGTTGGAATAATCAGAATTGACGGGCTGAAATTTTATTTTATCCTATCAAAAAAGTCATGATGGACTATCCATCATGACTTTTTTGATTATGCTCCGGGTTTTTCCATCCCGCCGCTTTCATTGCCTCTGCCCTTTCTCTTCCTGACGTGGTCCACAATCAGGATAAACGAAACAATAAAACAAGAACAGATTGTTTTTACCATACAAATTTCCTCCTATCAATATTTGAAATCAGACAAAATTTAGTCTTTATATCTATTGCTGGGGTATCGTGATTGTCAGCTCCGTTCCATCTTCACTCCAAACATATACCGGCATCTTTGCCACAATATTATTATTTACATCATCACCCATCTGCTGTATTTCTTTAGAAAGTACCTCCTTTGTATTGTTTAAGTCTGTCCGCAGGCTTGTAATATTGTTATTTGCTGACTTAATATCCGCATTGATGGCGCTGGTTGTATCAGCAAGAATGTTCCCCATGTTCTCTGCATTATCCTTATCCATCTGCACAAGGCTGTCATATGCACTTTTCAGTTCATCTGACAGATTCCCGCCAAGATTCCCAAGGGCTTTCTCCAGTGTTTCAATATCTTCCGCCGACTTTGTTTCCAATGCTTTTTCCGCTGCTTCTCTTGCTTTGTTAAGAAGCTCCATCTGCTTTGCGTTATCTGCAATCTGGTTTTCCAGATCTTCCTTTGCATCAGACAGCTTCTGGCTCTGCTTAATATCATTTGCATCTACTCTTGCACTGATCTGCTGTGTAAAATCGGAAAAAGATGCAGATAGTGTGTCATTAACATTTATGATTTTCTGATTCAGGTTATAGCCCGCCTGCGCAGAAAGTACGTCATTGCTCCCTGTAGGATATACTGCAAGGTTTGTTACGATGTTGATCGCCGGCTGCGCTGTTGCAACAAATGATTCATAATTCCTCTGCAGTTCTTCAAGCTGCAGCCGCAGTTTTTCCGTCTCAGCAGAATCAGTAGAATTTTTCTCGACCACTTTTAATTTATTTTCAATCTGTTTTACAGTCTCTTGATAAGAGGTTACTGTATCTGTCACTTTCTTCAACTTTTCATCGATAGCCGCCTCAATAGACACCATATACTTTAGCTGCTGGCTGAAACGCTCTTCCAATACGGACAGGATATTTGTCTCCACGATCATTGTTACAGAATCAGTAATAGCCTGCATCTGGGAGTCTGTAAGCTGTAAATTTCCATTCTGGTTCTGTAGGCTTTCTGCCAGCCTTTCATAGATATTATTTTCCAGACGTTCTATAGATTCCTTGGATACAGATTCATTTCTGTCCATAATACTCTGAATCATTTCCGGAGAAAGATTCTCCACCAGTTTTTTAATCAACGCATCCTGTTGTTCCTGCGTAAGTTCAATACCGGCAGCTTTAAGGTCTCCTACAGTACTGCTTAGTTCCTTAATCTCGCCTTTCTGGTTATTCAGATACTGTCCAAAATATTCTTTAAGATCCACCGTTATGGATTCTGACAGTTCCTCCGATGCATCCCGGTATTCGGCATCTGTATTCTTTTTTGACAAAAAAATGATCATCGCGATTACAAAAATCAATGCTATGACAATAAATATAAACGATAATGCCACTCTCTTTGCAAAATCATCCTTTTTTACTTTTTTTTCCTTTACGCTCATGCTATACTCCCTTCTTACTGAGGATTTTCCCCGATCCGGATATACAGGGTCCCCGTTCCGGTATTATCCCCATATTGATCTTTTTCGGGGACAAAATTTCCAAACAAAGTTACTTCTGTTTTCTTTTCAAGTGCCTTGATATCCTCTGCGTCCAATACAACATCATTGACGCCCGTCAGGTCGCCATCACTTTCATAATCATACTCTATCCTGCCGTTGGACTCTGTTACATGCTCAAATGCATTAGACACAGATCTGCCGTAATTGTCCGCCGCTTGTACCCTGATGTTTCCAAAAATCAAAGCACCGGCAAGAAGCGCTATTGAAGCGATAAACACCTTATTTCCCAATGCCTCGGAAATCCCTTTGTTCAGGCAGACTGCCTTTTCCGTACCGCTATACATTTTTTTCATAACATTTCCTTTCCGCTTTGCCTGCTTAGTTAAAAATTTTCAGAGTCGGTTGCCCGTTTTCATTGCTAAAAGTAATGATTTTATCCTTATATTCTGTCCACGAATAATCTTTCGGATCAGACGATCGGACAGTTCCTTGATATGTACCAATATATTTACTGGTTTCCTTTGGAACAGCACCCATATTAGTGCCACTTTCATTGTCTGCATAGGCAATGAAAGTGCTCAGCCCGTCTGCTCCGGCTTCTCCTGTTTCGCCTTTTTCTCCTGTTGCTCCAACACTTCCCGCCTGACCAGCCATTCCATTTTTTCCTGTCGCACCCGCAACACCGCGCTCTCCTTGTTTCCCCTGCTGTCCCTGTTCTCCCCGTAAGCCGTCATTTCCGGCAGCACCTTCAATTACTTCTCCATAACTGTTTTTCATTTGCGAAAGTACACTCTCTTTAATCCGCATTTCCATCTTTTCTAAAGTTCCTGCATCTCCCTGATAAAAGGAGCTGTCGCTGGCTTCTCCCGTAACCGCAACTTCCCTTTCTGATGTGTTTTTTTTACTGTTATAAAGATCTCCCAGCATGACCTTTAATCCATCCCGGGTATCATTTGAAATATTATCATCAAAAAAAAGATCATAAGCACTGTCACCCTCAGAATAAGTATTTTCAAAATCATTTTTATATGATGTTTTGCGCTGCGCTGATATTCTGGCTGCGGCTAAACTCAACAGGATCAGAAAAATAATGATTGCAATCAGACAAACGATGCCTAAAAGGGTAAGTAAGGGATTTTTCTTTCCCTTTCTGGCTTTTCTATCTGCTTTTTTCATAATGAAATTTTTTTGTTTCATATGCTGCTGTTTCACTCCCTTCTTTTCTAATCCGCATCACTGTTTAAATCTTTTATCGATGCAAAACTCTCAGGCTTACTTATTTCCTGCAGATAACGTACTTCATGTATTTCTTTTAGATAACAGCGTCCCGGCTTGGCTCTTTTATTTCCACAAAACTGGCAGTAATTTCCATCTTTCGTAAACGGTGTACCGCAGGAACAGAAAGTATGGAAGACTATGCCCTGCTGGAATGGCTCCTGCCGCATTATCTTGTAAGTAGTTCCGTTTACAGTTACCGTTTTTTTCTTTTTACTCTCAATACCGCAATAAGGGCAGAAGTTTGCATAACCATGATAAAGCTTTTGGCAGGCATCACATCTCTGAAAGACTATCTCACACTGTGTACACTTCATGCTGTTTCTGTGATTTCCAATAATCATACCGCCACAAAACGGACAGGATTCTTCTTTCTGCTGTTTGCTCTCTATTTTTTTCTTATGGCAACTGCGCCTTATAGCAGAACAAATACCAGATACCACCAGTATTGCAGCACCCGCACCTGCCAGAATAGTCTTTGTATATTGTCGCGGGATTTTTTTCATATGACCTTTTTCCATCTTTTTTCCATGACCCCTCCGCATTTTATTTATGTATAGTATACATTTTATTTGTAATTAATATATCATATCCGTAAATATTTGCAATTACTTTTTATATGTTCTTTTGCAGGAGGTTATTTCAAAAAGTCTTCAAGTGCCTGCATATTATTGAAAAATTCAAAGGATGATGCTGCATCCGCTGTTACACGTTCCTCTTCCAGATATTCTTCTGGCAGTTTATCTCCCACAATCTGTATTTCCGGCTCCTTTTCCTTATCCGTACCCGGACAGATCGAATCCTTCTTTTCCATCTTTGCCTTTTTTTCAGGAACTGGAAGAAAAGCCCTTTGTTTGTTTATGGTCGTATGTGGTTTTTCTTTTCCGGCTGTATCCGGTAATTCCTGTCCTTTTTCCATAAACCTGCTTTTGTCTGGCATATCCTTCTGACTGACAACATGGATCTCCGGCATAAGCCCTTCCTCTGTATTATTGGAAGCCGTGTCGGATGCTTTTTCACTGAAAGCTCTGCGTCTGCTTAACATCCCTGCCACTGCATTCCGCATTTTGATCTTCGAGTTTCCTGAATCGGTATATGTAATAATTTTTCCATTTGCAGCTACGCTCCTTTTTTGAAATGCATTGTTGGAACGCTTGGCAATTTTCATGATCTTGTCCGGATCATAATCATCATCTATCTCCATTTTTTCATCTTTCTGTAGTTCGAGCACAAACGTCGGCTCATGATCATAGTCAAAATCCTTATTCACCACCCCATCCCTGATAAGCCGCCAGAATGGATAATGCTGCGCTGGAAGCACGTACATTTTATCCTGATTCTTTTTGATAAATCTTCCGTATGGATGGTCTGTCGCCCAATAGAAAGTTTTTAGTTTTATCATGTCATGCTGGGACACCAAGAGAAGTACTTCATCCTCTTTCAGTGACCTTATCTCGCCTTCTGTGAATACCTGTCTGGTTCCCTGCCCTTCCGTAATCGACTCCTGTACATGGATTCCGAATAAATCCATTTTATTTCGGTCATAACGTCTGTTCTTTACGCTGATCGTCTGTTCGCCGCTCATCGTGCTCCACCATGCCATTGTTTCCGGATCATTCGTTTTTAGCATCAGAAAATAATCAATGTCATTCATGACTGTCCGCCATGTATCATTAGGGTGTTTAGTTTTTAACTGGTTAATATCCTGAATGATAATGTGAGTAATAATATTTCTGCTCCGGACTGTAGACAGTTTCTTTTCAAAGTCAGGTATGGTTCCCATATTTGCATATTCGTCCAGTACCATATGTACCGTAACCGGCAGCTCGCCATCCATCCGCACATCCGCATAACGGACAAGTTCCTGATAAAGCAGTGTATAGAAAAGTGAAACGATGGAAGACATGGAAGAATCCTGATCGTTGGAACCGACAAAGTACAGGCAGTGCTTTCTTCCCGGATTTATAATGTCAAGATTTCCCTCTGTCGCTGAAAGAATTGTCCGCAGCTTTGGAGAATTAAATAATTTCAGTTTAATTCGGAGTCCCTGCAATACCTGCTTCTTTACTTTTTCTTCTCCGTCAGCAAAGATACGGAACGGCGCACTCGCCGGATGCGCCGAAGGGAGCGTAGCAAAATCAGCTTCTATCTCTTCTATTCCGTAATTTGTAATATAATTAAAGATCATTGGCAGATTTTTTTCTTCTGTTTTAAAATCGTTTCCTACATTAATCCTTAATATCAAAGCCTGCAATAGATTCAGCGCCCCCTCAGACCAGAAATCCAGAAAATGCTCGCCGCCAGTTGTGTTGGCAATAATTGCATTGCTCATGACCTGTGCTTTATCCACATCATCACCAACATACATCATAAAATTACAGGGATCAGAATTTTCAAGAAACATGGGATTCAGATTTAAAATACGGACTTCATATCCAAACAGTTTTGCCATCTCCGAACATATCTTGAATAATTCAGATTTAGGATCTGAAACAATGCCACTCTGACCCATTCGTATGATTTGAAGAAGTAAAGGAATAACAAATGTAGCTGACTTTCCACCTGAGGGACCAGAAACCATTAAAGTATTCCGGTTTAGTTTTAAAAGCATTTTCTTTTGCCCGACTACTTCATTTGGATTGTAAGGACTTTTCCCAAAGATTGGACTTTTAATTTCCTCAATTACACCTATTTCAAATGTTTTTTTCATATCTTCTTCCGACATTGTATTATTTGTCCCATATGTCCCTTCATTACTAACATCGTAATTTCTAATTTCGTCCTTTTTGAAGTTTGTTCTGAACAAAAGAACTGCCCTGAAAAAAACAATTTCAAGGAGCAGGAAGAGTATCAAGGAAGGGATAACACCTTTATTGAACCATGCAGCCAATGCATTACTCAGATTTACAAGATAACCGCTGTCTCCCATATTCATGACAAATAATATTCCATATCCGGAGAATATTATGGATAGGCAGAGCACAAAGACCATCTGCGCATATAACATTTTTCTATTCTTTTCATATAAGTACTTTATTCCACTCGATGCATTTCCAAACACCGTATCTGATAATTTAGCTTTTATTCTGTTTTTTACATTCTGCAGCATATCATCTCTCCTTAATACTATAAAAAAGAGGTTTGTCGCAAACCTCTTTTGATTGTTTTTAACAACTCATATTTTTATTGTATAATATACATTTAAACTATTGCAAGGTTATTTTTGGAATTTTACAAAGACTTTTGCTGCAAAAAAACAGACCGTTCTCGCCGGTCTGTTTAAAGATATGCATTTTATTCTGGATCAGTACCATTTGCAAGCAGATCCATTTCAAGCTGATCAAAATCATAATCATTCTGTTTAAAGTCATTAAAAGGATTACTTGATTTCTTCGCTTTTCCTTTCTTTTCTGATTCTTCCACCGTAACATTAAAATAACGGTTTTTTATAGCACTTATTAAAAAGCCTGTAAGATTATCAATTTTATTAACAGAATTGACTGCCCCCTCATATGCCTTTTGCACCAAATCATAATCATACTCAGCCGCCTCTGCAATAGATCGGATATCCTTGACCTTAAGCGGCTCGTCAATAAGATCGCTGATCTTATCAATAATTTCATCCTTTTCTTCTGACGTAAGCGTAATCTTCTGTTGCTTAAGCTCAACATGAAAGATGATCTCAGTCACTTTTCCGGAACCTGCACGCACCATTTCATAATCTACATGCATATCACTAACTTGGTTAATCTCTTCAACAGCTATATCTAAAACACGCCTTCTGAAATCACCAAGATTTGTATACATCTTTTCCGGAGAAGCCTGAACAGCCTTGTCATAATCCGGAGACTTGGAATTATTCAGTATACGCTTGACTTTATCAAGTTCTGCGTTTATTACCCCCATAGTCAGCTTAAGCTCCGATAGCGAAATGCGTATATTAAACTTTCTTACATTCCTATTTGCAAATGTTTCCTGCATATTTTTGGGAATATAAGCCTTGCTCTTTAAAAGTTCATAAAGCCGGAAAGTGTATACGCTTTCAAAGCTGAGCATAATTGGCAGGTTCAGCTTCGTAAAATTTGATTTTATATCAGTCAGATAATTCTTGATATAGGGATTATATTCAATCGTGAAATATCCATTTGCATAGACTGCCCTTATTACAACTGCAATATATTCAAACCTCTGTTGTTCCGGATCACTATATCCTACGCTTTTTGCCGTCATGGACTGGGCAGCATTATTAAGCTGGGAATAAAAGCTGCCTTTATTTGCGTTTAACATTTTTCTGATGTCAGCAGCTTTCATCGTAGTTACCACTGTACCATTAGCACCCTCTTTTGCATTATAAGGAATATTTGCCAGAGAGATCGCCATTAGTTTGTTTTCAAAGAGTGTTGATTTATATTTTGCTCCGATCAGCATGTTTGATTTTCTATAATCCACAGGAAGATAGGTATCATACTCATCACCGGTATGCGATAACCACTCTTTCTTGTCCTGCTTTGCTTCTTTCGTGCCAGCCATTACTCTTCCCTTTTTCCCTTCAGATCATGAAAATCTATATTCATGTCAACACCAGATACATAATAATCTACAAATATGTCATATATGAATTATAATGTCTTATTAAATCTATGTCAATTAAAATCTACAAATATGTCATAGCATTTTTCAATATTTTGTGTTCTGCTCATCCGGACAAATCTAAATCTTGAGTTTTATCATCTTAGAATAGCAGATATGGACAGATTGTAGATTTTCAGTTCCACTTTCTAATAATTTGCAGTGCAATTATAGGTTTTTAATGATTAAACTCTACATTTTTGTCATGGCTAATTAAATATCTACATTTTTGCCATCACGCTAAATAAGCTCTTTTCTATTAATAATACTCTTTTTTTATCCGTCTGTCATCGAAAAATCTACATTTTTGTCCATGTTGCTTTCTATATTTGGTGTTACACATCTTTTTCCACTCATAGATATTGTTTTTTACTTCTTCTTGATATTCAGAAATGGAAAAAATGTAGATTTTAAACCTGCCTTTCCAATATTTCAAGACAGAAATATGATATTTCCACCTTGAAAATCTACATTTTTGTCATGGTTTATGATTAAAATCTACATTTCTGCCACATCTGTCTACATTTTTATCCATGTTGACCTCAAAAATCTACACTGCTGTCACGGATAGCTACATTTTTGTCATGGTTTATCGTCTGAATCTATGTTTTTGTCCATATTCGTCTACATTTTTGTCTTGGTTTGGAATATGTTCTGAAACTCTTTCATGACTTATTATTGTCCTTTCACTCATACCTGCTTGCTATACCGTACTTTATTAACCAGATCTTTAATTTTCCTCATTTTTTACATATTTTATGTATAAGAAGCGGCTTAAAAGCATAAACTGTAATGATAAAAAGTTCTCTACAGTATTTCCATAACTGGCTACATTTTTGTCCATGTTCATCTACATATTTTCCATATCCCGCTACATTTCTGTCATGCTTTTTTCAGTTACTAATCTACCTTTTTGTCCAGTTTCTTCTACTTATTTGTACATATCCGGCTACACCATTGACCCTATCTGACTACATTATTGTCATGGATAAAACCTCTTAAAAGCGCATTTTTACTGACTATTTCAGTATCCCCAAATAAAAGGAAGATAAATGTTGTTATAAATATAAAATAAATACAACAATATTCCTTTTCGTTGCAGATAAAATGAAGATAAACCATGATTTACTTGTCTATAGCTGAACTATATCTGAATTTTCAGCGTTACCTTAAAAAAATTTGCTATAAAATTCCTTAATGTCCATTTTTAATATAGTAACACTTAGCCCGGCGATATCTATTATCATTTTTGTCTGATAACTATAACAATATATATGATACCTGCTTCTTTCATTTGCAAGTGATGCACGGGCAGTAAAGGATTTTAGTTTTTGAAGATCTGGTATGCAGAATACTAATTTATATATGCCTTCCTGCGAATCATATCCATCGCATTCTATTGATACCTCTTTTTTTGCAAGCTGCTCCTCTTTTGATAAAACAGAATCCAAAATTTTACCACGCCATCCGTTTGTTATCATCATTTTCAGATGAATGATTCCTTCACGGCTCTCGGGAATGGCATAAAGCCGGTCGTAGGCATAATCTATATTCATGAGGATTATCTTTGAATTTTTTTTATAATGTCCTAGACATATTTTTGTAAAAAGAGAGTCGTTTCTTGCAATTACGATTGCTTCTTTGGGATCACTTATGGATATGTCAGACGTGCTCTTATGTCTGACAATGCTTGCAATGTATGCTGCCATTTTGACCTCTCCATAACGCTTCCATTCCATCAGCGTATTTCCAGTATTATATACTGCATATATCCCACCCGGCGAAATCATCACTCCGTTAATTCTTGAATTAATCAGCTTTTTGCTGTAAACTCCTTCTTTTTTACTCTTTGTCACAATGTCGTGGTATGTTTCTAGCTGTTTGATTTCATTGCTGCTATAATATGCCAGATCATCATCTTCCAGCATTTCTTTTCTCAAATCACGTTTGTCTGGGCTGATTTCAATTCCGCAAGCGTACATCATAATCTGTGTGGATGCATTTTTCAAAGTCCTGCTTGGCGTGGTTCTATTTTTTGATCCGTCGCTTAAATTGGATACCATGTTCACGGCTGTCGTTTCGTAGTAGTTCATGTATTCCAGAGGAATATAGTTTTCATAGTCTGCTCGCCGCCAGCGGTGGTTGCGCAGGCGCATGTTTTTCTCCCCTCCCCTCTTATCCACTTGTATGGTTCCGTCCTTTTCCATTTTTTTTACTGCTCTTTGATACATTCGGTGATTATCTGATAGTAATTGCAGGCTGTGATATGGAATTACGCCGCATATATGTAAAAGTTGAAGAATTTCGTTTACATAGCCCTTTCCATAGTTAATTCCCTTATTCATTTTTTTCCACCATCTTTCGTTCCATTTCTTTATTGGCTTTAATCTGTTATTTTCGGTTTTATCAGTCCGGTTTTTAAAAGTATAATCGTAAAGTGCCTTACACGGGTGCTCTACTTTCCTTTCATGCTCTACACCCCAGTACATCATTTTTTTGCGAAGAGCGATATACCCAAAAAAACAGAGGTCAAAAAGGTGCTTTTGAGGATATATGGACAGGATCAGGTTTTGCACCTTTTTCTGGCGGTTTTTCTTTTTTATTTTGTCCCTTTAAGAAACCTGATTGGCGGTTTTCCTAGAGAGGAAGTGGACACGATTGCAATGCCAAAGGGAAAGATAAAATCGTAATCTTTAATCTTTACAAGTAGGTCCCTGCTGTTTTCATCACTGATTACAAGCAGTATGCAATTATTTGTTAGACTGCTGGATTTGCTTAGACTGCGGACTTTAAATCTTTCCTGTAGTGTATTCAGTTTGAAAATATTGGCAGTATCGACATACATGACTTCAAAAGCATCCTTGTGGTTAGCAGTGAAATAGATTTGTGCAGGCGGCTCTGCTCGCATGGATTCTTTAATATCTGCTTTAGACGACATTTCCATCATAGCCCATATACAGGCGATGGTGGAAAGCTGCAGGGAGTTTTGATTCCCGAAGATGGTCACGTATCTTTGGTTTGTTAAGGATAACATGTGGTTTTTTATCATGTTATTAACTAACATGATAACCATTTTTTCACTAAATGGCTCCATAAGAATCTTTATTTGCTCAATATCAAGACACCCAAATTTTGATACCAGACTTAAGATTTCCTGCTGTTCATTTACTAGTTGCATTCTGATTACCTCCCGTTTAAATTCTTAGATTTTGTTGTACACATTCTTATATTTGACAAACATTTTTCATGTTTTTTTAACCGTTATATAAAAGTTGGATTATGAATTTCTATATTTAAGGCTGCCAACGATATTGAAATACTACATTGTTATAATTTACTTTTTTTACATGATAATCTATTTCCGCATTCTGGCATTCTGAGAAAGGATTCTTATATTTTGAAGTAAGTTTCACAGAATATATTTCTACAGATTTAAAGTCCTCTGCCAGCATCTTCCATGGCATATTTTCTTAGTCTGTTTGGATCTGTTGTAAAGTCACGGTCATCCATTTTGGAAGAAATGATGTTGATATAAATTTTTGCCTGCCGTGTAACAAGAAGTGCCTGCCCTTTTGAAAAATGGGTTATATTCTTTACATCGGATTCTGACAGTCCGAGGGTGTCAGCAACTTTCTGAGCCTCTTTGTTTTCAAGATACATAATGAGTTTGACTGATGTATTTGCAATAATAGCTTTTCCAGTCGGATCATCCAGAAAATCATTGATGTCCTGCGTGATAATACAAACTCCGCCACCATAACCACGGATGATTTTGACCATGTCACGAATCTGCTCGGATGCCAGTTTGTTAATCAAAACCTTCCATGCCTCATCAATGAAGATCATATCATTATACAACCTGCTCTGCTGAGCAAGGCTGTAGGTGCATTTGATTGATGCAAATAAAAATGGTGGAAGCAGGCTGGAGGGCATATTTGTCTCATTAACATAGAACACAATGAATTTACCGGTAAGGTCTACATTGGTCTGCCCATTCATATTCTTGCAGTTGCCGGTTACATATTTTTCGATCGCTTTTGATACACGGCGGAGTTCTGGATAATTAATCAGCCGGTCATAGATGTCACTGATTACAGGCATCCTTTTAATCTGTCCATCTGAATCGTATATAGAATTATTATCATGTGTGATCCCAAATGTATCATACATTTCATACAGTTCGGATTCCACGATATCAAATTCCTCGTTATTTAAAGGTTTTTCGTTGTAATCCGACATCAGGTTTAGGTTGATCCAAGTAATCAGAAATGAAATCTGATTAGATAGATGGGATTGCACAATACCGATGTTTTCAGTCAGCACATCTTTATCTATATTCATGGAAGGACGTATTTCACATACATTTAAACAGTCATTGCTTCCGGGGTAAAGATGTATAAACGTACCGCCAATATGCTTGCAACCGCGATAAACTTCATGTCCTTTCAGAGGGACGATCATAAAAATCCGGGTTCCCGTAACGCGCATTGCTCTGGCTAAGATCTGAGTAGAATAAGATTTACCAGATCCGCTCATACCGAGTATGGACATATTTGCATTTGCAAAATAGTCGGTATTGAATAAATTAACAGAAACCATGGAACCATTTGCACCCATAGCGTTCTGCCCGAGTACAGAGCCGGTTGGATCATTAAATTCAAACGCTGTATACATATAAAGTGTGGCAAGAGACGAGGTAAGGTAATTTCTTTTATTACGGTTGAAAATATCAGCAGATATTTCAAACAGCGGAAGTGTCATTTTAAAGTATTTCTGAATGTTTGCATATGCATCCTCTACGCTTAGACGTTTGGTATTAAGCTGTTTCAGCAAGTATTGTTTTGCTGTACGAAGACCACGAATAGTATCAGAACGCAAGGTAATCAGTATTATGACATCAAAAAGGTTTTCTTCATTTTCCATATGCTGTACAATATACCTGTTGTTTTCAACCTTTGCGGACAGTTTCCTCTTTTTTTCAGCGGATGCCGAAGAAGTTATAAGCGAAGTATTTTGCACAAGCGTGAACTGGTCAAGAGCCGATAATGTTGTATCATGATTTTTACGGTTTATATAGATATCAAGCTCCAGTCCCTCGCACATTGATAATATGAGATCCATCCAGCCTATATAGGTTGCTTGTGGATGTCCGCTCTCTTTTAGTGCGAAATAGGTCACATATTGTCCGTCAATCATTGCATAATCATTATTGGAAAACTCCAGACCTTTTGGGGCAAAGAAATCAACATCAAGCGCATCTTCATTTTTTAAGTTATTCCCGGTAGAATTGTATAATTCAACATCACCTACAATGCGGTTGATCCGATCAGAAAAAAGTTCGTCTCGGCATGTTTTACGATTGAGAATATAGTATAAGATTTCTCCAGACTCATAAGAAGACCTGTCATAGCCATAGTCAATAACCGGATTTCCCATGCATAAAAATGCGTTAATGATAAACTGTCTGGTAGTTTCCATTTCTGTAAAAATATCACTGTTCTCAAAGGTAGTTCCTTCGTATCTGTAGATAAAAAAGTATCGCTTACATAAGGTGTTTTCGTTGCTGATATCCTTAATCTTTTGTATAAGATCCTCTGTACATTCTATAAATCCGTCCGAGACACCTCGCTGCCATTTTTCTTCTTCGCATTTTTGTTTGAGATAGGCAATCATACGGGAAGGGTTATTTTTATCTGTTATACATTTTAAATGGACTTTTGAAGGACCTTCATTAAACATGGAAGCAAAAATGTTTGCTATATCCGCCTGCCTGTCCAGCGACATATCGTAAAAATTAATTGGTAAAACCTCAAGAATTTTTACAAACATTCCGCTTGTTGTTTGAATGATGCCATTTTGAATAGATTTTATGGGTATTGCATCTTGGGTATAGCCATTATGTGCTTTTTTCTTTCGTCTCGCTTTTTTGGGTCTTTCTTTTGGCAAAACCATTTTTTTGAGTGTACGATAGCCGGAGCCAACAGCTTGGTTTATTGTAGGATCATTTTTTAGTTTATTAATAGCTGCACCAGCAATGGAGCTGCTATGATCGTGTAGTGTATCTTTGACTGGGTCAGGATAATCTGAATGTGACTGCAATGCTTTTTTTTCAGAAAAATCGCAGCTTTTGGAGGCTGGGATGTATTCGGCTGGATTCCTGAAAGATGTGTTACTCTTCTGTTCCATATTTTCTGTCAAATTCTCTGAAATAGTATCGGAGACGGTTAATGAGTTTGTCGAGATTAGATTCGCCACCGAAATTGTTTTGAGGTTCTGTTTTTGCTTTTCTTCCATCATTTACACTCCCTAATTTGTAATATTTTCTGGTATGCCTGCTTTTTATAAAGTCAAAAAGTACATGGGTAACGCTTCTGTTTTTTATTCCACGTAAAAAAAATATTGACTCGCTAATACATAGAACAAGGATGCTGATTAGTTTTATTTTATCAACGAAGTTGGTTATATATATAATATATCCAGTTAAGAAACAGGACACGCCAGCTTCTATCCAGCGAAACCAGTCAATATGAAATAGCTGCCCTTTGCGAAGTGCATTTTGCGGAATAATGCGTTGATTTTGGGCTAAGTTTTCTTCATTTAGCATACGATAGTCACCTCACTTTCACACCGTAAGTATATTATACAAATAAAATATCTTTTGCACAATAATAAAGTTCTATAATTTTCATAGTTAAGAAGAGAAAAAGACATTAAAAAAAAGAGGTTTGCGGCAAACCTCTTTTTTTGAAAAATACTTTGCAAAAAAGTATCCAATCAAAATGGGTTTGCGGCAAACCTCTTTTAGAATGGACGGTCAAGAAAATTAAATTCAAATTCCCTGAGATCAGAGCGATATCTGATCTCAAGATATTTACCTGTCTCATCAATTTCGCATACAAAGCGGGGATAAGATTCATCTGCGATGATGGTGTCCTTTTGTATGGTAAGTTCATGATAACCACCATAGCCATGCTCATTTAGAAAGCTGGCTACACAGGGACTAAGTCTTCCGGCAGCCTCAATGGATAGAAAGTCATAAAGAAGATTATAATTAGTTACAAATGCATTATTATCATCCAGTTCCGATCCAGTTTCAAGGGACGGATCATATTCATCTGTAAAATCTATGTAGTCTCCTGCTTTTTCATAAGAAAATGTTCCAAGTTTATGACCATTATATTCTAACGCTTCTTTCTTAAATGGGTTTGCCAGAAAAAAGAGAACGGAAACGCAGATAATTACAGACAGGAAAATTAATAAATATATATTTTTTCTTTCTTTCATTGTTTTTACTCCTTAGTTTTTATAACCGTAACTCTGTATACGATCTATTAGATTTGCCGCTTCAATAAATGTCATAATTTCATTGTTTCGGTTTGGATCGTTTATAAAGAAAAAACCTTTGCTTCCATCTGTAATGTTTTGCATACTTTCCATGGCATTACGTTGAAATCCGTGAATGACAATCCAATGTCCGTTTTTGGTTGAAAAGTGTTCGCTACTGTTTGGCTTTATATGTGCTATGACAAGTCGCTCGTTAATGAGTTCGCCAGTAATCTTTGTAAGGTCAGAGTGTACATTAAAACTGTTATCATCCAGATAATGCCAGAAGCCATAGGATTCAGATAATGCAGGACGGTTCAGTTTACCTTGGGACTCTCTGTTCATCTTACTAAGTAAAATACCGGGATCTACGTTATTGTCTCCATAATAATTGACTACCATAGCCATAGATGTGACGCAACAGCCGTATGAAGCCATATTTCTTCCAAGATAGCTTGAAGATCCCCAACGTGGATCAGCCTGCTTAAAAAGTGCAACGTCATAATAGACATAATCCTCTGTAATGATATTAGAGTCAAGAATATCTTTGATGTACATGCCACCGGCACTATCGGTTAATGAGCCAGTAAGATATTCATATGTAATCAGCTTACTTCTCTCCTCAGTACCCCAAAAAACATCAGGATCGTAACATCTTGTAAAATATTCTTGATATTCCATTGCTTTCCAGTTTGTCATGTTCGGAAGTATATCTGATGAGGCATAGGGATCGACTTCAAAATAATTAAAAATTTCCAAGAGTCCATAGGGTGATACGGTAACCTCTCCATATATGATTGTATCGAAGTAAGACGCTGCTGCTTCTCCGGTATATGTATCATGGCTTCCATCGGAATGTGTTATGGTCACTGATTTATCTTCATGTATTTCACAGGAGTCTCCATCGGAAAGCAAGGCTTCATTGAGAATGTATTTCTCAGTGCGTACAACTTTTAAAGTATAAAGCGTCCTTAAAAATTCTTTATCATCATACAATTCTAAAAAATTGTCGTAATCAAAAGATTTCCAATTTTCAAAGTTCCATTTAGATGATAGGGAAAGGACATTAAATATTTCTGCATAGTTGATATTGCACTTTTCGCCAGATAGTTCATATGGAAATTTTGTATTATTATATGATTCCATGGTAAGAGCAATGTCGTATTCCTGTTCAGTGGCAATCTGATATACCTCGTCCTGACAGATTTCGGTATAAGCAACTGAAAAAGCCCCTTTCATATCTTCTAAAAAAAGAGATTGTATATCTGCATAGGAAGGATTGGAGCTGAACAGATTCGAAACAGCATTAAAAGAGGACTGCGCTGTTTTAAAGACCGCCATGATTGGAGCCGCAACAGAATCGATCATCATCTGGCACAGAATTAAAACTGTAATGATCAGAGCGCCTAGAATGGATAATAATCCAACAATCATTTTCAGGGCGATATTAGTGTCAGTTAAACTGGGATTACTCATACTTTTGTGGGAATTATTTACATTTGTTTTTATGGTAGCGTGTTCGGATGCGTCAGACGCTTGTTTGGCTTTTTTTGCACTGTCGGCTGTTTTTGCAGCAGCAGCACCGATTGCCGTGCCGATACCGGGGGCGATGCTTCCCGCAGCCGCACCTGCGGCTGTTGCACCCGCGGCAGATCCTCCTGCAGCACCTGCGGCAGAGCCTCCTGCAGCTCCGGTTCCCGTTGTCATTGCTGCTTTTCCGGAATGCTCTGCAATATCTTTTCCGGCTTGGCTTGCTGTGTTATTTGGCTTGCCTGAATCATAGCCGGGCTTATTGTCGTGTCTGCCGGAAGCAGACAGGGAATCCCTTATCTGATCTGCTTCCAATGATGGTTTATGGTTTTTTGCAGGACTGTTGGAAGGTGAACTGGATAAAGTACTGTCAAGGATTTTGTTTACTGTGTTTGATGTCAATCGGTTCTGTGCCTGACTGTGCTCCTGTTCCTTCTGGTTTTCGCTGTTCATGAATATATTTCCCCTCCTTTTTACGGCACAGGATAGTTAAGCAATTATCCTGCGTAAAACGGATATTTTTCTAATTATTTCTTTCCATGGTAATTTTTTGTCGTATGGGTTCCATGGTCATTTGAAATGACGGATATTTTTGCCGTGCCATAACTATTCAGGTCTACAAGCCTCGATTTTGAACCTGTAGCGATATCCCTGTCTGTTGGCGCACTGATCACTATATGTCCGGCTCCGGATGAGGATGTGTAATCAAATCTGAGGTTATCTGGATTATTTGCATCAGGGATAATTCCGCTTGTAGGTGTTATGCCTTGCGGAAGGGAATCATATATGCCCATATAGGGGGAGCCTTTTGCAAAAATATCCTCTTTATTATTGTAGACAGGAAGAGATGCACTTCCCGCTTCGTAAGACATGCCTGTATCTATATTGCTTGCAATCATCAGATCACCAGAACTGTTGTATCCATGCAAAATACCGTTGGAAAGTCCGACTTCTGTTACACCCAAATTTGCATAATGCTGGTTATCGATAGGCGCATTGGTTAATGTGCTGACAATAGACTGCTGTCCGTCTTTTAACGTAGAAAAATCGCATGTGAATGTACCCTGATTAATGCTGCTCGCGGAAGTGGTAACATAACGGCTTCCTCCAGCAAAATAATCCATTACACCATATGACTTTGCGTGTGGATCGAGACTGGTACTTGCTTTAAATGAAACGGATTGCCCGTTGTGTAAAGCAGTGCCGACAAGGGAACCATCCATGGTAAAATGAGCATCTTGAATTGCAGAGGCACTTATGCCGCCGGTTGCACGTTCAAATGCATCATAACCGCTTTCATTAAGTAATTGTTTGACAGCGTCAGTCTGAATATGATCAGGAATGCTTCTGAGTCCCATAAAATTGCCGCTTCGTGCCATGTCAGCCACTTGCTTGGTCATATTGGCATATTTGGCATTGTCACCTATTGTCGCATTGGAGAATCCGCCCCGTTCGCCAAATGTCCTTATACTTTGTGCCTGAGTGGGAAGTTGACCGTTAGAGAGGGATTTCATTGTTGAGCCAATGCTTGAAAGACCGAGATTACCATTTTTCGCACCGGCTATTTCAAATGCATTGCCAAGCATACCACCACCACGCTTGACCATCATCCCAAGACCAAGCGCGCCAGCACCTATGGAATATAAAAGCGAACCGCCTGTCTGTGCTACGGATAACCCCATGGCTCTTAACTGGAACTCAAGATTTTCAATTTGTTTCATAAAGGCAAGCAGGACTATGCATTGTGACAGATGCTCTATGGCTCCGTTTGATATCATAAAACAAATCATGTAAAGAAACAGTCTGTTGAAAAGTACCGTAAATAAGGTTGTTACATACAAACGGAAAAAATTAGTTAAAATCGAAGATGTAGTTCTGCTCGTCCATGTACTGAAAGCTACCGGGGAAGCGATGATCAACAACTGGGATAGAATATAACGCTCCACACATTTTAGCAGCACTTTGATAAAACCTATCATTACGGCTATAAACATGATAATAACAAGTAATCCGAAACACCGGTTCATGATTTTATTTGAAATATCCAAAGGATTACCTAAAAAAGAGTCAGAATCAAGCGATGAAATATTTACTGAAAGTGAGGTGTTTATACTTTCAGATAATCGGTATGCCAAGGATTGAGATCCCGGCTGGTTAAAGGAAACATTGGTGATGTAATCATTCACTAAGGTCATGATAGGACGAGAAGTCGCAACAAGGCTTATTGTAAGCAAAAAGCGTATAATTAGCTCAATTATGTCGTTTTTCTGGTCTATCAGCGGACCTAAAAGAAACAGGATCATATGAAATATAAATAAGGATAATGCCAGCAGAACACCGGTCCATACGAAAACATTAAATAAAGAATCGCTGTAACTATTCACGCCAACCATGGAAAGAAATAGTTCCGAGGAAGGCTCATAAGCGTTCAGATACCATTCAAGCAGAAAAACCATTACACTTGTAATGGTTTCATATATAGTACTTATCATTCCGTCCACAATCGGCTCAACAAGATCAATAAAATCTAAAAACATAAAAAGGCGCTCCTCTTCTAAAAATGGCTGCTTTATCAGCAGCCACTTAAATGGTTAATATGCAGATAGTATGAATGTATGCTATTGCCCGCTCATCCAGCCGGCGATTGTATCGGCGGATGATCCAAGTATTCCGCCATCGACACCCATCATCTTAAGAACGATGTAAAAAATGAAGCACCCGACAGCACATTTTTTGGCTAAAGCAATCTTTTTTTCATCTTTGCTTAATAAAAAAATCAATAGTTCAATGGCAAAGAGCAGCCAAACGAGAGAATGACAGTATGTGTTAGTTATTTGGGATAATAAGTTGCTTGCTGTTGTACCGATGTTGTCAATAATTGTAAGATTACCGGCAAAATAGAATCGTTGCGCAGCCAAAAAACCAGAAATGACAGATACTTTAACTGCCAGTGCAGTCAAGTTTGCTTTTATTTGATTTTTATGCGCATTTAATGTCGAAATATGATGCACGATGAATATCTCCTTCCATTAAGTGTATTATACATAAAAGTATAATACACACTATTGGAAAAATCAAGAAGAAAGAAAAACAAAAAAAGAGGTTTGCCGCAAACCTCTTTTTGAGAAGACTATGTTAATAAAGTAAAGAATCAAAACCAGTAGCCAAATCATTTACAAAAGAATCATCCGTTCCTTGGAAATCTACAGAAGAGTCGGATGTTTGTGTGGCAGGAGAGGAAAAAGAAATATTTCCTTTTTTACTTGAAAGAGAAGTATCAGGATTATGGAAATCCATTTTTGGGGAATCTCCGTGCAGAATCTGCATAATTTTATAAGTACGCTGGTTTACATTCTTATCATTTCCCAAATATGCATTGATCGTAAAGCAAAAGTCATCATAAGGAGTAGTTTCATCCAAGTCAAACATTTTAAAGAAATTCCAGAGAAGCCTGATGATCAGAGCTGATTGGTTGTACCTTTTGCGATCCAGAATACGGAATACTTTCATTTCTATCTCATTATCTTTATGAAATGTTATCATTTTTGATATTTGTTTATCATTATTCATTTTGTCACCTCCAATCCATTTTATCAAAGAGAAGCGCGTAAGAGCTTTGCATACCCTTTTGCATTGGCTTTTGTATCTGCAACAAAATGTACAATGTCGCGTCGGATCAATGCATTTGATAAAATATATTTTTTGAGAACAATAGATCCACCACCGACAAAAATACAGGGATAGGATGTAAAAGCTACTTTTGCCTGACGAAGAGCAGCAATAATTTTGTCCGCGTGCCGCTTTGCCATGTCCATAATGATATTGACGACAACATTTTGAATCACGTGTGCCCTGCCGCACAGAACATCTTCGATTAAATTATATGTCAGGGTAATATCACAATCCCTGAATACTTTTTCAATGATATCGTCATATAAGGTGATAATACCCATTTCAAAAGAATGGAAATCCTTTTGTGGAATGCCTTCAACAAACTGTGCAATATCAAGGGTGTAACCGCCAATATCAAAAATATAGTAAGTTCTGTACTGGGTCAGGACAGAAGATGAAATGCTTGCCGCCGCCGCACCGCCTTGCGGATAAATTTTACAGATATCCATGGAAAATGAAAACTGGAAGTCATTATATTCAAAGGTTATGCCGTCCGACATGTATTTCTGGTAATAATCTATCAGATTCTGGACATCATTTTTGCGATAATGCGCAATGGGCAGTCCGGCACCTAACGCAATATGGGATATTTTTTTGATTTGTTCCTGTATGGCAGCATGGTCTGAGGGATTACTGTATGCTAAATCCGGAGATTTTATAATTTTATATAGTATTTCCTTTGCAATGGAAAAAAGCGTCAAAACAATGCAGCGTTCATCCTGTGTCTTGTCTTGTGCATAATAAAGACGGTCTGTTGTAAGGAAATAGTATTGTCCATTCAGGCAGATGCATTCACGTTCTAAGATGGGTTTTGTCATATATGGTCCTTCAAATCCGCTTGGGAGAGTGGTGTGCTGACTCTTTGTATCGAAATTTCCCACATCGATTCCGATAATAGTCATATTTGTTTTTTTCATTATGCCTCCTTAATACATTATAAATGTATAATATACTAAATATAAATAAAATGTCAATGCATTCCTTTGGTTTCATAATTAAATATCATAAAGATTGAACAAAATATCTTTTTTTATGTATAAAAAACCATTTTTATAAAATTGACAAAATATATTTATCTGATATCATAAAGTAAGGAGGAAGAAAATGTATGGTTAAAATTGTAATATACAATCGCAAGGGCGGTGTGGGAAAGACTGTATCATGTGTCAATATAGCAGGATGCCTTGCCAAGACGAAAGGATATAAAGTACTTGTCATAGATACAGATGCTCAGGCAAATGCCACATCATATCTGATGCTTCATGATGAAAATACAGTACGATACGGTCTGAACGATCTGTTTCATGATCCACAGATTGATCCGAATAAGATCATACATAAAGCAAAAATCCTTGATAAGAAAAATGAATCTTTTGTGGATTCTAATATATACATTGTTCCGGCGTCAAAAGAGCTGGATGAACTTGTAACAGACGATCAGTTTGTTATCAAAAGATTTCTGGATTCCGTAGAGGATAAATTTGATTACTGTTTAATTGACTGTTCTCCTTCTGTTACAGAAATGACGATCAATGCACTTTGTGCAGCGGATTATGTGATGATTCCTTCCCTTGCAGGCAGGGATTCTGTGACAGGCTATGGGATGGTGATGGACGAAATTGATGCCATGAAGGAAAATGGGTTCAATGTTCCATTGAAAATATTAGGTGTTTTCTTAAATGCAGTAGATAAGCGCAGGGCGATTGAAGATTATTACCGTTCTTTCTGGGTTGGTGATAAAAAACGGGATGTTTTTGTACATTCCATCCGGAACAGTTCTGAAATCGTGAATGCTCAGGAGTTTTGTAAACCCATACATTATTATAAAAACTGTCCTGTCGCAAAGGATTATGAAGAGCTTGTACAGGAGATGGAAGCAAAAATAGGTTCTTTTGAAGGAATGCGAAAGAAGGGGAAAAGGAGTAAGATGTTATGGCGATAGATTTTGGGAAATCCGGTTCAAATAAAATGATAAACAATGTAATGAAAAGAGCAGAGGAAACAAGTCTGGATAATAAAAAGAGGGATATTCCACTAGACCAGATCGACCTTGATCCTGATAATGAGAGATTGTTTGGATATAGGGATATTGATTATTTGGCAGATCAGATAGGAGAGAGTGGATTTCATGGTGCGATAGAAGTTTACCCTACAGAAAACGGCAGATATATGATAATAGCCGGACACAGGCGTTATCTTGCCTGTCAACAGCTTGGGTTTGAGACTATCCCTTGTATCGTCAGTGAATATATGGGAGACAAGGCGACAAAAGACCATCAGATCATGAGTAATTTTCATCATCGTGACATGACTCCGCTTGAGATTGCAAAAAATATTGATGTTTATGATAAAGAAATATTTGTAGAAAAAAAAGTAGATTACAAAGGTAAAAAAAGACAGGCTATTGCAAAAAAATTCAATATGTCGGAGGCTACAATTCAGCGATATCAAGGAATCCTAAAACTGATCCCTGAGTTTCAGGAATTATGTAATGATAAGGAATTTCATTTTTCATATTATACAAATCCGATACAGGTAGGGACGGAAACAAAGAGTGTGGCAATGGAACCGGAAGAAATACAGCGGGAATTGTATCATAATCTTTTAGAAATTGCGCCGGAAGGAAAGATAAATGAACTTTCCAAGCGTACAATAGAAATACAGTTTGAGTCAGTATTAGCAAAAGCTCAGAGGCTGAATATTGTAAAGATTAAACAAAGCGAGAGTGTGGAGCAAAAGGAAAAGCAGGATAATAAAGCAGTTGATATGCCGGAAGGATCACTTTTACAAGATGATTTGGAAGAAGATGAAAGTATAGAATTTGTCAGCCATAATTTTGCAGATGATGCGATGGAGGATATGGAAGAAGGCGATGTCTATCAGGCAGATAAACTACAGGAACTGCCAGATCTTGATCTGGAGGATATCACAAATGAGCCTTCAGCGGAAGCCGTGGACGACAAGCTGCTCTTTTACATAGGAAAAATCAAAGAGATTGTTACGGCAGATGTGGTATATGAAGACAAAGAAAGAATCATAGATCAGATGCGGGACGCGTTAAACAGGTTGGAAAAATAGAAAAAGCCCTCATATTGAGGGCTTTTTCCTATTCATCAAATGAGGTGAGATCTAAAAACATGACTTGTGTAATAGTTTCCTGTGCTTTGATCATGTCAAAAGGATTTACCAGTTGACTATTATGCTTATGGTTCTGCTCATAAGCAAACAGCATTTCATTAAGATACCAGTAAATGTCAAAGGCAGTACAGGTGTGCCGGTGTTCTGCCCTGATGCGTTCACAGCATTTTCTCAGTTCAGATGTAAAGCCCCGAAGTTTCAGATGTCCGTATACATTTTTAAAGCAGCGTTCCGGTGAATTAATGCGGACATTCATCATTCGAGTAATATTATCCAAGTTATCACGGAAAGAAGCCAATAACCTGCCTGTAATGTCCTCAAACATGGGAATTGCCTTATTGCCGCCTTTGTGCTCGACTCCGAGTGGTTTTCCAAAGGGAATGAAGGATTTTCCGTCATAGGATAGCAGGGGAGTAAGTTTGGCTGCAGATAAGCCGACATCGGAAGTGCTTAAGCGTACACTTACAATAACATTGTCGATCAACATTCCATAAGACTGTAGCATATTGGAAAGGTTTTCTTCGAGATCAGAATCAAGAATGCGGTAATACAAGGAAGTAATTTCGTGAGAAGTATTTCCTGTGATAAAATCTAATCCGGAAAAAGTAGAAATAAGTTCCGATTCCAAGATGCTGATCAGCTTTGTTGTCGGCATAACAGCATAGTCATTTGCATCACCGGATAACATTGCCGTAACCTTACCATCACGAACAAGGACATAGGTTGAATCCTTATATAGCTGTAGACCGTAATTAAGGCATTTGCATCTTGTTTTTGGACTCATTTCTTTAGCGCGGGATTTATCCCGCAGTGAATTGATGCTTCTTCCGCTAATGCCAGCCCGATCCTGAACATGACCGAAGGCGGTATAGCGTAACGGGTACATTACTTTTTTTGTTCCATTACTGATTGCTATACACATTTTTGTAGTCTCCATAGAGGAAACAATATCTTCCTCGGATACGTCCGGTTCAAAACTGGGGATGGCATATCCGTCTGCACATGTGTGTGAGAATGCATTCTCCACCAAAAGATTCAGAGGATTATCTTCTAATGGTATAGCCTCAATTTCAGAGGTATACATCCGCAACCATTTATCTGCATTTTCCTGATCCATAAAAAAGCTGTAAGCATCGTCCTTTGTTGGAAAAATTTTAATCTCAAAATCTTTTAATTTCATCTTTACCTCCATTAAATAACTATGTTTGAATCATCGTCGAATGCTTTACGGATTACATTATCCGTAAAGATGTCTAAAGAGCGCAGACTTATAAAGTGCTGATTCATAAACAATCGACTAATCTGTTTTTTTGTAAACCCAAAATCAAAAAGAATATCCATTTTGTTCTGGATATCCTTTTTCTTGACGGTTTCTTTATTTTGTGATAATGAAGACTTGGGCTTGTTTTTTGAACCTTTTCGGCGTCCCATAGATATACCTCCTTCCTTTTTGGTGTAAGTATTTTATTTTAACCGCCAACTCAGCGGATTATATTAATAAAAAAGCAGGGGAAAAATCCTCTGCTAAATTAATCTGAACTAAATTAAAATTTATAAGTATATTATACTATTATCCGGCGTTTTATCAAGGACTTTTTACGGTAATCATTCATTGTGGAAAAAAGGAATTGTTACAAAAAGCGGATTCGTAATCATATATATTCCGGCTGTATTCGGATAGATATTACGGGGTACAGTATAAACATTTATCCGGGCACCATTTTGAAAGGACTTATATAATCTTTTTTTTACGTTGATACATATTTTGTATTCGCTGTTGTCAATATAGATTAAATAACTTGCAAATTTTGCAGGCAACAGGGAGCTATCCTTTTTTGTTCCTATGCCGGTTATTTGAATCAGAAGGTCACGGGTGGCAAGGTAGTATGGTAATACACAGAAAATCAAAAGTATTGTGATAAGTATTATGGTCAAAAGGAAAAAGGACATATTCTTGGAGCATACACCAGCAGAAAAAAGAAGGATTCCATAGAAGATCCCGGCTATAATCTTCTGGATGATCGCAGTCTGTAGATCGTCTGGCAGTTCCTTAAATGTTACTGATTTTATAAGATACTTGTTTTTGAATTTCTGTAACATATGATTCCCCTATTAGTTGGTGAGTACAAGATATACAATGACCGCGACTATTCCGATTATGGTAAAGACGGCTTTGAGAAAGGTTTTTTCTCTGCCAGCCATGATATGGTCGATTTCATCCTGAATTTTAGGAAGCGTGTCGTTGTAATATCCATCATAGTTTGCTTGATATACGCCCTTTTCGTTAAACATTTCTGTATAATCAGATTCGGATGTTTTACTCTCTGCTTCATCGCTCCACGCTATATGTGCACGATGGGAATCCGGAACAGAAGATATAATGGCGTTTTCTTCCGGATTACATGAAGAACTCTCAGATGTGTCTTCCGGGGGAGCCGGAATACCGCTTGTTTTGGTCTGGCTTCCTATGGGAAGAGGTTCGTTGTACAGCGCTTCAATGTCCTCTACAGAAATCTCTTTGCTATTTTGTGCAGACATGTCAAAAGATGATGTTTTTTTCTGCTCACTGAGAGATTCTTTTTTCTTCCCTTTTTGCGCAGGCATTTTTTTCTCTTGCTCCTGTTCATAATAAAGGTTGGGAGTTCCGCAAAATGGGCAGGCAGGTACATCTTTGCCAATTAATCGGCGGCATGTTTTGCAGTTAATTTTTGTTTGTGGCATGTCAGGCTCCTTTATATATTTTAAAAGTATAGTATACAAAAAATAATATCATAGCCTGTTGCAAAACACAATAAAAAAGATTTGTACCTCTGAAAGATACAAATCTTTTAAAAAATAAAAGTTTATTCTATTTATTTTCACTGGAAAGATAAGCGTGATATGAAATGTTTAACCCCTCTAAAGGAAGCGTAAGCCCGATAGCGTTGATCAATGCGGTGTTTTGCTCATTCCGTCGATACCATCCATTATACTGGCTGCGGATCGCAGGGTCAGAAGACATGGATTCTACCCAAACTAGCGTTGTTTCGGTTTTAAGTAACTGATGCAGGGTCATAGGAGAGCGTCCCTGTCTTGACTTATAAAATACATAGTCTGGTTCATTTGAATAAATGGCTTTGATCTTGGGATTTGGATATCGGACAAAGCCCGTTTTCATAATCAAAGTGCGCTGATCTGCATTGACAATCGCAAACTGGTCTTTATGTTCGAGATTGTTGAACTCAACATAAACAGGTCTGCCATCCAGTAATTTCAGGTCGTTTATTTCAATTTCTAAATCTGATCTGACATTTTCGGTTTCTTTTGAATCAGGATTTGAAGATAATCCGCGTACATATTCTTCCGTAACACAGAAAAAATGAGATATAATGCCAAGCGTTTCGGCAGTAGGAACACGCCTGCCGGATTCCCATGCACTTACTAATTGCAAAGAATATGTTTTATTGCGTGAGGAAAGAGCGGAAAGTTCCTGTGCAAACTGCTCCTGTGTCAGACCGCGTTCTGTTCTCAATTGCGCAATTCGTTTGCCGACAAAGGAAGGATTAGAGAATAGGTCTTTTCTTTTTTGCATGATGTTCTCCTTCTGTATGTATTATACATATATTATACATAATTAATGTGCAATTGTAATTAGTATAATATAACAATTTTCTGCACTCTTTTTTACCTATTTTTTCTTATAAAACGGGAAGAAGCACTTGAAATAAAAAATCCATTTGGTATACTACACATATAAAAATGTAATAAGTTTGTATTTGAAATATTTGTAAGAGGAGACTATTTATGAAAAAGAAACTGTATATTCTGCCAGCGTTCATCACAGCGGCACTAGTATTGATAAGTAATAAGTTTTATGCGGACGATCCAGTCAGCAAAATAATCACATTTGAAATCACACAGGATTACGAAGCCTGTTCTTTTATAATTTCCACAGAGGTACAGGGAAATTTTGAGGTGAAGCTGGGTATGGAAAACAGCAGGGAGAATTACACCAACGTTATCGAGGATTCAAATTTTTGTGAGATTAGTATAGAAGACGTAAAGGCTGGAAAGTGGAATGTTACGGTAACAGAGATGGATCAGGCAGAAGAGCAGACATTGGATGAAAGGGAAAATGCCGCAGAGGGAAGTGTGGAAGAGGAAAAAGAAATACCCCGCACAGAGGATGAAGTGATCGGTAAAATACAGGTACAGGCGAAAGCCATTGACAGGACCGCATTTTCCATTGGAAATGTGGATGTGGCGAGAGATATTGTCGGACTCCGAAAGTATTTTAAGGATGATTCGATTGTAGTAGAGTGGACAGATACAAGTTGCGGAAACGTAAATATATCACTTATTGATACATATACGAATCAGATATTGGATAAGCAGACTGTGACCGGAAGATATTATGAGTACAAATTGCCGGAGCTGGTATCTGAAATCACGGTCGATATTGTCCCGGCAACTAGTTCAAGTATTACAGGTGCAAATAGCAGATATACATTGGCAGTTGTAAATGAGCCAAATGCAGTGGTTATTTACGAAGATAGAGAATATACAAATGAAGACGAAGTTTCTGTCAGCGTGCAGTTGGGTGATGCATATTCGCTGCTTTTTATGGTAAATGGGGAAGAAGTAAAAACAACCGGTATGCTTACAGAAGGAGAGTATACATTTAAAGTACCTGTAACCGAGGGAAATAATGAAATTATGACTTATGTGATAGATTCGGAACACAACATGCGTTCAACTTGTTGTACAGTAATAAGGGATAGTATTAAACCGGCTCTTACACTGGACATGGAATATGACGGAATTGAAACATATGATGATACAATCACAATAACTGGTAATATTAAGGACTACGACACATTTATGATTAATGAAACAGAGCCAGTGGTAGCTGGGGACGGATCATTTAAGGCAGAATATGTTTTAAGAGATGGAGAAAATGTTTTAAATATACGTGCAACGGATATTGCAGGAAATGAAACACTGTACAGTGCTAAAGTGGTTAAGCTGATAAGGGAAACGCCTGTCATTCTGGATTATATATATATACCGATTGTAGCTGTATTTTTGTTGATTGTCTGGTGGGCTTATAGGTGTTTATATAAGAAAAGGAAATCAGAGAGTAAAGGAAAGAGTACAGTAAAAAAAGCTGACAACATGAAAAAAGGAGAGAGAGAAGAGAAAAGTAAGTTTTTGGAAATTCTTTTACATTTTATAAAAACAGAGAAGTTAAGGACTATTGTTAAATGTATGATGATCGTTATCTGTACATACTTATTTTTTTCTTATATTCTGATTGGCGGAAGCATTCCGAGTACTTCCATGGAGCCTGCGTTACAGGTTGGTGATTATGTGATCTGTAATGGTTTGGCATATGTTATACATGAACCGCAGAGAGGGGATATTGTGGTCTTTGCACATGATGGTGTGGCTGGCGGTGAGATGCTTATTAAAAGAATTATCGGTATTCCCGGGGATTCACTCGGGTTTGCTGACGGCTATCTGTATATTAATGGAAAACCTGTGTTTGAATCATATTTGCAGAACGACATGGAAACAAATTCCTATAGAAGTTTTGAAGAAATACCAGAAGGGTGTTATTTTGTGATGGGTGATAACAGAGAGTATTCGGCAGATTCCAGATATTGGGATGATCCGTATGTGAAGAAAAATGAAATCAGGGGGAAACTTCTTTCTGCAATTCCTCTATCAAGGCTGATTAATACGATTAAAAATTTTTAGCGCCGTTCAGTACATCAAAATATAAAATAAAGTGAGATTTTATAGCATGATGGAGATATAGGTTTTCTGATATATAAAAAAGCGCTCTCTAAGCTGAGAACGCTTTTTTGTCAGACTGAAAGATTTGGTAGTTATGCTGCGATGCTTGTAACAAGCAGTTTATCCTTGTACGGCACATAACCTATATTAACTATGATATCAGTGCTTTTTTTGGCAGCATTATAGAATGCTTTCCAGTTGGCTTGATCAAAATGAGAAATATTATCGGGTGTGACGATGAAAACAAGTTCCTTATTACGCTGTGTATAACCCATAAAGCAAAGATTTTTATGATTTCCATATTCCTGTATAGTTGTACTTGTTTTGATTTTAATAAATATTTCATTTGCACCCTTTGCGGGCTTCCCATTTCCAGCATTCCTTGAATTGGCGCCAGTAGTAGAAGAGCCTTGAATATTTGCTGCTTGTGCAGATGCCTTTTTATGTTGTTCTGTAGAATTGACATGATGATCATCGGCTGGTGTTTTTCGGCTGTCTTCCACCGGCTCCGGATTTTCGCTTTGAGTGTTAAAGTATTTTGATTTGTCCTCCATAGCCTGCATACAGAACAGAATTAGTTTTTCAGAATATTTTGAGAAAATCCTGCGATGCCATTTGGCTGTGATCTGTAAGTCAGTATAATAGACGGGTACACTTGCATTTCTTTTTTTCTGTCCGTCATAACCGTGAATGACAATGCCGTGATTCCCTTTGAATATAGTAAGTGATTTACTTCCATTATTACCAGTGACATATTTCCACGCAGGGTGTTCTTGATTAGATTCTGGTAATAATTTGCCGAAATCTTTACTAAGAATTGAATCACACAGAAGATCAAATTTATCGATATCTACATAGATATCGAACCCTTCACCGGATTTACCTTTTTGTACAAAAGAGAAAATAACTTTGTCTATTTTGTATGCTGGTTTGACCTTAAGAAAATAGCCGTTTAATGTATAAAATGCTCCGATACAGCCGGATTTTAATAGTGCAGACCTTGAATTAGGTCTTTGGGTTTTGCTGTTACTTTTCATATTGTCTCCCTTCTACGCATGATAGCGCATTTTTTTGTTATAAAAGTTTAATTTATCAGTTAAAAAAGTGCATCTTGCATATTGTTTTTCTGTCTGGACTGCCAAACGGACAGCTTCTTCATCTTGTAGCAGCACACAGCGTTCTTTTGCGCGTGTTACACCTGTATAAAGCAGGTTGCGGTTTAAAAGCTTTGCATGAGCCATTGTGATGCCTACAAGGACTGACTTATATTCGCTTCCTTGGCTTTTGTGAATGCTCATTCCATATGCAAGGCAGAGTTCTTTGGCGGTATCGTAATCGTATACCACTTTTCCATCGGCATATTTTACGGTGAGTTTTCCAAATTTGCAGGATTCCACAATACCTACATCACCATTGGCGCATTCTTTCCTGTTTTTTAGCTGCATTACAGGATCACCTTCTGATAATTTGATTTTCAAGCCCCTTTCTGTAGTAGCCACCAGATGCGGGCGGTTTGCAACGGGGTTTACAATGTTTTGAATCACGTTATTGAAGTGATCAGAGCATAATAGACCGCTTTTTCGGTAGGGTAGCAGACATGCAATGTTTTCTGATCCATACCGGTTGTATTCTGTTAGATACAGATCTACAAGCTGCTGTAGAGGATCATCTTTTACGGAAATAAGTTCAAAATCATCACCGGCGTTAAGATTTGTTTCACCGTTTTTGATTTTCTGGATATTGCTGTAGATGTTGGAATCGTTTGTTTGCCGGAAAGTCTTGGTGAGTATGACCGTGGGGATGCATCCTGAATCTATCAGATCACGTAATACCATACCGGGTCCGACGCTGGGTAGCTGGTCAATGTCACCTACGATAATGATCTTCTGACCGTTTGTTATGGCACGTAGAACATAATAAAAAGTCTCTTGATCTGCCATAGATACCTCATCACAGACCAGCACGTCTCCACCAAACATTTTTTTGCATAAGTTTGCATCCATAATACCAAGTTCTTTATGTGTTGTTCTGGCTGGATATCCCATTGATTCTGTTATTCTTCTGGCAGCTTTGCCGGTCGGTGCTGTAAAGCGGATATCTATATCAAATATGAGATGTTGCAGCACATAAGTTATGGTTTCCAGTACGCAGGTTTTACCCGTACCGGGACTGCCCGTAATAACGCAGCATCCAGTTCTGACAGCCATGTATACAGCCTTCTTCTGTTGTTCATGCAGTTTTTTACCGGTCAGGTTTTCTGCTTCTAAAATATAATGTTCAATTTTGGTATCAGATACCAACAGATTATAGTGGGATAGTATGCGTATACTGTCAAATGCCGTGTACGTTTCCCACATATCATATTTCTGCAGGGTGTAGTATTTACGACCGTCAATAGAAAGCTGGCGTATCATGTTCTGATCCACTAGAAAAGAAAGTGGTCTAAGAGAGACCTTTCTTATAGATGCCCATTTGTCCAGTAAATGACTTTCAAGCCATATAGAGCCGGAAGACGCAATGACATCAGATACCAGCTTTATGACTCTGTTTTCGTCAACAGATAAAATCATGGCTACATCTGCTCCTCTCTGTTTATTTTGTTTACAGCTTCTTAATTTTGATGGAAAAAGAAGGCTTTTTTTCTTTGTTTTCCATGTCAGCCTCAGCCGGGAGCATGTATTGTTTTTTTAGTTTTGCATCAATTTTTCCAAGTTCTGTACAGGAAAAAATTCTGCATGATTCATAAAGACTGGGATAATCATTTTTAAAACGTTCTTCATCCATTTTGGCACGCTTCATCGGGGTTTTAAGGGTGATTCCTACGATGTGCTTGTCGTCCAGCGCGAATTGCCCGTAAGAACTGTTTTTGTAGACGGGATATAATTCAGCATAGATGGAAGACCTCTGTTTTTCCAGATTTTCAAGCTGCTTTTTCAGAGTATCAATGTTTGAGTCAATATCTATTGCACGCATAACAACCGATCTGAATTTTTCTGGAAGATCAACCATGGGGGCATCATCACTAACCGGACCAAATAATTCGTAATAATGGCTCAGGAGCAGATCCGGATCATCAAAAGATGGATCAGGCTCAATCATCTGATCGACGTAATCGTCAAATTCTTCTATCGTGCTAAAGAGTTTATCTTCCGCATCGTAATCTCTGTATACCCGTATTAGGGCACAGCCAGTTAATGTCTGATCCCATGAGCAGAAGATGTCGCAATACATGACATTCATGATAGCCATGTAATAAACGATTTGATAGTAATATGCTGCGGGGATGATGCCATTTTTCCAATCCTGTATGACTTTGTAATTGGTAGGGGAGGTAGTCTTAATTTCAAGAATACCTTCCAATCCGTCTTCATAGATAAATCCATCACAGTTAGCAAGCGCCCAAGGATAACGAAGTTTGAGTGTATTCTTAGCGTTTGGAGCTTTACGACCGTCACGGTATATCTGCATAGAGAGGGGGTCGTTTTGTATACTTCCATCGGCGTTTTTCTTTACAGAGCCGTCTGGAAGGTATACTTTTCCATCAATAAAGAGCGTAACACTTGCGCCCGCTCTTCGTCGTAAAATATGGTATTTTAATGCTGTCGGAGTCTCATACAGATGCCCAAGTATCTTTGCATCCGAGTTCCCCTCTCTTTCAAGGATGTTTTTAACACCGGTTTTCTGGTGATAAAGTTCTAATCGGGATTTAAAGTGGGACACGCCCATTAATGCGCCCATGTCAGAGCCGCCATAAGCCCGTTGCAGATACCGGATGTTATCTGGACGAGGGTCTTTCCAGCCGGGACCATGGGAACGCCAGTGTGCCGCCCATTCTTCTTCGGAAACAGTCCTAATATCACCGATGGCAATAGCTTGATAGTTTTCTCTTTTTTTCTGCCTCGTTCCGTGTATGGCAGTATAATTCCTTGTATTCATGTCTTGAATATCTCCTTTCCTTTTTTAAAATGTATCTTAACTGCAAGAGCAGATTTTTGGGAATAAAAAAAGCAGGGGATTAGAACCCTCTGCTAAATTAAACAATATACTTAAATTAGAAATTTTACAAGTATATTATACAATCATATACCGGCGTTTGCAATATAAAAGTACAAAACAGGGGCTTTACTAAGGAAGCCCCTGATATTTCTGTCTTTAATCTGTATTTCTCTCAAAGATGATTATAATTTCTATTTTTATCAATGCATAGATGCTGCCGTCTTTATTTTGTGGTGTAATCTATATTTCTCTTATTACAAGCGAAATAATCGTCGATGCCTTTTAATTTCAAGGACCATAAGACCGCTGTACAGGTTAAACCTTTTGCATGACAGTGTTTTTCCAGTACATGATATAGATTTTTAGTTTCATCTGAGATCTCTCTGCTGTTTGCAAAGGCAAAAAGAATGTTTTTCTTGCCAATTCTAATACAACGGGAGAGGATGGTATCTATACCAGTCTCCTGTGAAAATGTTCTTTTTTCCATAGCCTTTTTAAGTGTCTGCGGCGTAAAAACAAAGTCAGCGTCAATGTTAATTAAGCTCTGTGTTCCATCCAGATTTACTATTGTCTTAGACCATGTGACTTCCTGACAGTTCATCTGCTTATCTATAATGGTCTTTTTTATCTGATAAAGAGCCTCTGAAACATTGATATTTGTTACGCGATCCATGTCATAAGCAATGGCAATCGTATGAACACCAATATCTTTCAAGAGCGGAATAATGTTTTCAAGTACCGTTGTTACGCAGTTCACGCCGGGAAATCCGATAAAAGGGATTCCTGAAATGCGGAATGCAAGGTCTGCTTTCATTGCACCTTCTGTAATAGCTACCACTCCTTTACTGATAAGGGGATGCTGCAGGCGGTTTTCTTTATCACAGATGAAATCACAGGCAAAATGTGCCTGAGCTGAACTTTTACAGCCATCCTTATAACCACTGGATGAGAATGAGTAATATTTACTCGTCTTTTTTCCGGTCTCAGGGTCTATGTTGATGTCTTCGGAGTTTTTTCTAATCTGGATTGCGGTGATCTGGTTAAAAAAATTCCGGTAAGGCACCATAATTCCACCCCGGCTCCGCATCATACTCCAGACATTTTTATTTTTTGTGCGATAAAAGCCGGGAACACCGTATAATTCACACTGCTGTGAAAGTAGATGCTTCGGAATGTGAAACAGTTCCTCTGTGATACCTTCATCCTTTACACGCGGATAAGTAGCATAGCCGCAGAGGGATATTTCTTCTATGGTAAAGCCACGGTCGAGAAGATTATTCTTATGCTGTGGAGACAGTTTTAAGCAGCTTAACAGGTGCGAATATGTATTATCTTTCGCTGCATCAGAAGCTTCCGGTGCAGAAGGTTCTTCTTTGGTTGATTCAATAATTCTTTTTCGGGGTTCATATTTTATTTTGCCATCTGATATGCCAAGTTCGTTCATGATATTATCATAAGCATCGTGGGATGATATACCATGCAGATACGCATAAAAGTTTGTTGCGCCACGACCGCGAAGTCCGCACCCTGAATAACAGTTAAAAATCTCGGTTTCAAGATTTACTGTCAGATCCCGTGAAAATTTTTTGCTGTTGCAGATCGGACAATGTACCCTTATATTTTTTTTGCCCGTCTGGAAGGTAATTCCTTCCAGACGGAGTACATCTGAGATTGTATATGGGAAATCATCCATTGTTTGTTCCTCCTCGTATGTTCTTTGTTTATTGACAGTGCTTCCATTCAAATCCCAGTTCATCAAGTTCTTGTATTCTTTCTACAAGCGTTTTAAAACTATACCCACAAACTGCCATTAACATTGAATCCGCTAAATAAAAATCTCTTTCAGTAGTACATTGGTTGCTAAAAATGTTTATAATGTCTATGCCCATATCATACGTTGAATTATCTTCTTCCTGCATGGAGTCATATACATTTTCTCCAAGTTTATCGCTAAAATTTTCTATTTCTGCACATGCAGTATTTATAAGTTCTTTAATCATGACAAAACCTCCAGTTTAAAATTATTGAAATGACACTTCACTTAAGCAAAGTGCCTGAATACTATGCTGAAAATGTAATTCCTTTTTCTTTAAAAAGGCTGATAATATTGGAATTGTTTAAGGCAATCAAAGATAAAGCTGTTTTTGTTTCGGGGGACAAGTCGTTCTGAGTATACATCCAGAGAATGTTGCGTGGGTATTGTGCTTCTGTTTCGCCAAGGGTTAAACCCTTGGATGCAGCTTTTCCGATGGGCGCTTTCATTGCACGGGCTTCCTCCAAAGTCATACTACTGGTATTCTTTATTTCCGATTTTTGTCCGGTTGATGCTTCTTTAGATAGTGTTTCTGGAATTGCAGACTGTATATTGAAAGAAAGTTCTGCTTTTCCTGTTTCCTGTGCTGGTGAGGGGGTGACATGTTTAGTAAAGGATTCTGTATCGTATTGTTCTGCGCCTGTATGGAGTTCTTTATCATCATATGCTTTGACCGGGTTTACACCGTCATTACTGGTCATGGCAGAAAGAATTTCATCTGGATTATCGTCAGTATCAAATTTGTACGAATACCATGAGCCGATACCATATTCCTGATATGCCTTTGACAAGGCAATACCCCGTGCTGTTGATTCAATATATGCATGTAAATCAGAATCAGTTGTAAACTGCCCGTCATTCTGAGCTGACACATAGGAAAGATATTGCTTCCCATATGCCACAGGCTTGGTATCTTCATGGCTCAGATATATCCATGCTTCGGCACATACACCGTCGTCAGATTTTGTTATTTTAATTTGTGGGTAATAGTCCGGTGCAACAAGACGCATGACCAGTGCTTTCTGTCGTTTGGGCATATAGCGGTAGGTTCGCCCGGTGGGGCTTCCAAAGGCAGTTTCCGTTGCAATTTCATATAACTCAGGAAGGTTCTTAAATACTTCCTCTGCTGTGGAATTGATCAGTTCCTTTCCGGTTTCCATGAGTTTTTCGTTGATGTCCTTTGCCATTGAATCAATGATTGTCTGCTGTAATAAGCCTAAATATTTTTCGTTCATTTTTTCCTCCTGTTTAAATAAAAAGACTGTCAGGCATTGACAGTCTTTATTTTTTTATTCAGTTGTCGGTTGTGATTTAATTGAATGGTAATTCTTCATCAATACCATCAGGGACGTTCATGAAGCCATCATCGGCGTAATTAGGGGTAAATGCATCAGAATTAGATGCATTACCATTATTACTTGAACGTTTACTCTCTGCAAATTCCTGTTCTTCAATGACAATATCTGTTGTATAGATTCTGACTCCGTCTTTATTAGTGTAGCTGCCTGTCTGGATTCGTCCGCTGATGGCAATCTTTGTACCCTTTGTCAGATATCTTTCCGCGAACTCACCTGCTCTTCCAAAAGCGATGCAGTTAATAAAGTCTGCGTTCTGTTCATTTTCACGGTTGAATTTACGTGCTACAGCCAAGGTGTATCTTGCTACGGCAGTAGCGTTTTCGCCCTGAGAATATCTTACTTCCGGATCTCTCGTCAAACGTCCCATAAGTATTACTTTGTTCATAAAAGCCTCTTTCTACCCAAATTTTCTTTGGGATTTATATAAATTTTTATTTGCAATCTATGATAACTGCCAGCTTGACAGATTATTTTCATAAAAAAAACAGCCGATTAGATCGTCTGTAAATTATTTTTCCATCCAAATTAAAATTTTTATATGTATATTATACATATAAAAAATATTATTTGCAACGTTTTTTTAAGCCCCTTAAAAAGGGGCTTAAATTGCTAATCTTAGATTTTAATCAGCTCCTTAATAACCTTCACAAACATACTTGGAAGGTTTACTGGAGCATCGCTTTGGATGAATTTAGCGGCTGTTCTGGAAGAAAGATCTTGCGAATAGATATCTTCAATTCTTTTTTGGTCATCACCAAGACCAAAAGCAATATATTTTACATTTCGCTTGGAATAATCAATTAGGACATTGCGTATATCTGCTCTTCCTTCTGCATTGCTTTGATAGGCAGATGGAAGACCGTCTGATATAATCATTTGAAACTTGTTTTTTTCTTTGCGGTTTGCAAGTTTTTCTGAACAAAAACGAAGCGCCATACCATCTCTGTTTCCGTTGAAGGGCTTTAGATCACAAATACGGTACTTATCTTTTCCGTCAACGGAATTGAAATCTGCAAGAGCAGTTATTTCAACCTTAAAAAGAGCATTGTGACTGTAGACCATGACAGGGATATCTAACTCTCTGCATACATGATAAATAGTAAGAGCTGTTAGAATTGCATACCATGCTTTATTGTCTGTTTCCATTGAACCAGAGCCATCTATTAGTATGCTGATTGCCATGTCTGGAATATCTGCAGGCAGATTATTTTTGCACATAATGCGCATATCAAAGCGGGATAGATTGCTTTGGTCAAGATATCTGCCATTATACAGACCGTTCAGTTTACCGCCATGCTGCTGATCCTTGATTTTATTTTTCAACTCATTAACTGTTTTCTTGACAAGAAATGAGATTTCCTGCATGGCTTTATCATAATACAGGTACGCCATCTCACTAGGATCTTTCCTAATGATTTCGATTGGAATATTCTTGTTGAGTTCGGAAAAATTAAATTTTGCGACTTCTTTTTTTAGTTCTTCCGCAAGGTCTGTCTCTGCTTCGTCCATTACTGCCTGTTCAGCGATATTGTTTGCAATATTATCCACGAGTAGTTTGTCTTGTGGTGATGGGATTTGAGCCGTTTCTTCTGATGGGAGCCCCATTATAATATTTTCTATTTTTTCTGTTCTGTTTCTGGCGGGTATAAGAGGTTTTTGATTAATGTTTTTGTCGTTAAGGACAGATCCGCTTCCTGTGTCAATTTCTTCTGGCATCTCGGCAGGAGAGTGTTCAAGCATGGCATCTAGGTTATCCAGCATAGAGGACAGAGCATCAGATGTAAGTTCCCCATATGCAGTATTTCCATTACTCTCAGAATTGCTTTCTTCATCATCACAGGAGTCCTCAGAATTATCAGAGCCATTGCCCTGTCCGTTGTTACTGTCAGAGCCATCAGAATCATTGTCCTGCCCGCTATTGCTGTCGAATTTGTTGTCAGTGTTTGATCTGTTGGAAGATTTTTCTGCTCTATACCTTTTTTTCACAGTATCCTCTTTCAAAAAACAGTAAAGACGACAAAATATTTCATTAATGAGTTTCACACGATCATATGATTTTTCTGCATGAACTGCCTGCTGTATAAGATCATAGTTTTTAACCAATGCCGCAACTGCTGGCTCGGAGGTATCGTCAGCGTCCATGAGAACTGTATTATATTTTGCCAGCATAAGAATGCAGTTAAATAATATAGTGGGATTGCTATATCCTTTTGATTTCATTACTTTAACAGACTCGAAGGATTCTGCCTGCACTTTTCTGAGTGCATACAGACATTGTCCTTCTCCCGGGAGCAAATCCAGAAGTTTGTATTCGATAAAACCATCTTCGATGCTGTTTTCCAGACGTTTGTATGCCTCAAACCACTGCATAATGTCTGCATCATCCATAATGGCAGCATCCGTCAGCCATTCGGTGTATTCCGAGCATTTTGGTGCCGGGAAAAGCTGATGCTGTTCTAAAAAGACTTGGAATGCTGATTGTAATAAGTGAAAATCTGTGAAGAGAAGATGCCCGCATTCGTGGATAGACAATCCTTTTATGAGTACAACTTTATCTACGCAATCTTCCGCGCTAAGAACAATTTTGTTATTTATGTTGAGAAACAGGTCATATCTGCTGTTCGCGTATGCAATCCGTTTATTGTCTGTCCATTCCATGTGCAGCCTGATCTTTTGGTTATACAGTTTGGTAACTGCTTCAATCAGATTTTCTATATACGCATGGCATGAGTCAGACAATAAGATATCTTTATCGGATATATCTTTTCTTTTTTCCAGAACTTTCTTACGAAAGTTCTGGATCATTATTCCTTTCCCCATATTTCTTCCTTTCTTTAATTAAATATTGTTTGGTGCCGCAAACTGGCATGTCAGACATGACATCAGTTCGGAAACATATTCTATATTCTGTGATGCCTTGTTCATTACTGTATTGATAGCCGTCTGATATACGATCGCATCTGAAATAACGTCGCAATCCATAACCATAATCATAATAGCCATCGCCCAGTTTTCGAGGGCGCGGTATCCACATACGCCATCCCTGATATCTTTTTCTTTTGAAGCAGCAGAGATGTTATAGATCACATCAATCATTCTGTCCAAAGTATATGTATCAGGAAACTTTAAGCGGGAGAGAATACGCGATTTCATGACTTCCTTGGGAGGATTTGGGATGCGATAAACCAGACTCATTCTATCCAGTACCGATTGATTTAAGTTGCTGCATCCTTCATACTCATCATTTGATGTAAAAATGATTGTGCAATCGGGATGTTTCTTGATCGTTTCGCCAGTCGGCAAAGTAAGGTAGCTGTTGTTTCCGGTTTCCAGCAGGGCGTTTAATCCTACAGCAACTCCCGGTCTGAGCACGCATCCGATTTCTTGGATTTCGAAACCGTAGCCATTCTTAATTGCCTTAATCAAACCGGATTCTATATAGGTAAATGAGTTTCCATTCCCCATTTGCGCAATTTGCGCCATGACTTTGTCCATCATGTCAATGATGATCTTCCCTTCATCGGGTATGCTGGTGGGTTTTTCCCCGTACATGATTTCAAATGCATGGCTGGGATCATTTACAATGTCTTCCGGAGTAGGGAGTCCCATTTCTGCACGGATTGCTTCAAAGGATATAGCTTTATCAGAATTATTTGGAAAAACCTGTCCGATAAAATCGAAAATCTCTGTATTGGGGTTGCATGTATAATGGTCGTTTGGCAATCCAATGCCTGCCATGATTGCATTAACACCTTCTGTTTTTCCGGTTCCGGAGGGTCCGATCAGATAAGCCACGCGCATGGGAGAGGGAAAACAGCTTGATTTTTGGAAGTAATTACAGATTTCCGGTACAAAGTCCGGCATAACATAACCAGCCGGAATCCGTGCAATCTGTTTTTGTTCTTCATCAGAAAATACTCGTTCCGAATAGGAAAATTTTCCTTCAAAATCCAAGTTGTTGTTTCCCGGTTCTGGCGATGGGGTTTCAGCCGATCTGGATTTGTTCCGGAATTTTGTAGGTGTGCCAGTAAATTCTTTTATTACATCTACCTCCAGATCTGCAAGCTTGAGCATGGAAATGGAGTCTGTGTCGATTTGGATCTGTTCAGGAATCGCAAACGACAAACGCGCTTCCACATTACTTGAAAAGACGTTTAGCAGTTTGGCAAAATCATTGATATGGTTATTGTAGATCCAGTCATTTGCGTCAACGTCCCATTCGAGAAAATCAGACATTCGGGAGTAAATTTCTGCAGCTTCCTGATCTGACAGGATAAGCGGCATAAGTCCTAACATGATAAGGCATTTGTTGTCCTTACTCATGATGTATTTTGTACAAACATCATTTTCATCGATAATGGATGCCTTACAATAGTAACTGCCGTTTCTCCTTTTCATGATATGGACTGCAAATACATTTTCATCCTGCCGTAATTCTGCAATATATCCCTTTGGGGTTTCAGCACAAAATGTTTTTACATTGGGATATGTGCCTTTGTACATCCGCAGCACATCGTAGATGATATCCATTGTCCGAACAATATTTCCTTTCTTGAATTTCTCCTCGTAGTATTTAGATGGTACATACGAAGAGCCTTTTTGCATGGAAGAAAAAATAGTAGGCATCTTTGCCAGCTTTCCTTCAAAAACTACATTGTCAAAGTTAATAAGATTCATGGGTAATCCTTCCTTTCTTTTGAGTTGGTATTATTGATATATTTTAACCGCGTAAAAAGCGGATTTTTTTAGGCATGAAAAAAACAGGGGAAAGAAATTCCTCTGTCAAATTAGATTATCAGATATAAATTAAAAATTAATATAGATATATTATACATATAAAAATGTATTAGTGCAATGAGAATCTATTTCTCTTCATACATTGACTTTCTAAATTTATAAGATAGACTGTATATAAGACAATAATCAGAATAAGAAACACAAAAATTTATGAAGGAAAGGGAAGATATATAGTTTGAATGTACTGATTTACTGAGTATGAGGAAACGGTTTCTTGCCGGACTGTTCGAGGTATGTTCACGAATGAATGTAATTTGTCTATAGATGTTTTATATATGCGTTAGGAAATCTGTTAAAGAATAATATATTTTAGGAGAATTAATTATGTGTGGAGATGAACTTAAGAATGCACTTATGAAGGGAAACGTGGTAGTAGTTGCAGGTGCTGGTATTTCAAAAGATATGCCGGCTAATTTACCAAGCTGGTGGGAATATAACATTTTGTTGATAGAGATGATTGGTAAACTTGGAGCGGAAGCACTAAATATGAAAGACAATTTACTAGAAATGGATGTGGTTCAAAAAGGAGTTCCTGTTGTAAGCGTATCTGATTTTTTTGTCAACCGTATAGCTGGACGGACTTATTTTCCGTTATTAGAGATGCTTGATGGTGCAGCACCAAATGTACATCATATGATGCTTGCTGCATTGGCACGGCAGGGAAGGATTAGTGGAATTGTGACTACCAATTATGACACTCTGATTGAAAAAGCCTTTCAGGAAAGTAGTGTTCCATATGATGTATATAGTGATGATGAGAGCTATCAAAAACAAATAAATTCTGAAACATTTCCAATATATAAAATACATGGAAGTGCAGAAAATGCATTACATGCAATCGACACTGCTCAGCAGAAAATACAGGGCTTGTCAAATGAGAAAAAGCATGTGTTGAAAAATCTTTTTTCAGAGAACCATTTGTTGTTTATGGGATTTTCAGGAGAAGACTTTTTGTTTGGAACAGATTATATCCCGGTCAGGGCAAATAAAGGCAATGATTATGGAATAACATGGCTTGCGCATCCCGGATCAACCTTTAATAAGCAAACCCAAAATTTAATTGATGAACTACAAATAAATGTTTTACATACAACATTACAGGATTTTTATAATATGCAGGGATGGGTTGTGCCTGATTGTTCTAAAGCAGTGAAGTGTACAGTTCCATTTCGGCAAATCGCATCTGAAAAAATTCGGGCATTGCTGGAAGAACCTCATATTGGGAAATGGGCTTGCACAGGTATGTGCATTGAGTTGCTTGACTTATTGAACAAGTATGAGCAGGCAGAAAGGATTATGGATGCTGTAAAGAGGAATTTCAGTGAAAAAAACCAAATCAACTATTTTGATATAAAGGGAAAGGTATCTTTACTTTCGGCTATGTCAAAGCATTTGTTATCATTAGATAGACTTGATGAAGCTAACGAGATTGTGGAAACACAAATGCAATTCTTTGATATGGAAGATAAGATGATTAAGAAAACAGGAATGCCTAAAAGTGAAGAATCTTATCGTGAAAGAATGCTCAACCGTTCTACGGTCCTAAATCGTGCTGGTCAAATATTTTTATGTAAGAATATGTATTCAAAAGCAAGAAACGTTTTTGCCCAAGTATTTTGGTTAGCATATCAGGCAATGCATTGGGAAAATATTTCGGTTGCAATTTGTAATATTGCCCTGTGCGATTATAAAATGTGGTGGCAAAATGGTCTTGAAGTACCACGCGTAAACAATTTCATTGCTATAACAGAAAGCGCAGTTAGGGTAGCGAAACATAGCGGTCGTGTGGAGAACATATTTGAAATGAATATGATAGCAGCGGAACTTTATGCCCAATTCGGGCAAAGAGCATTATACAATCAGGCTATTAAAAATGCAGAAGAGGTATATGGTCTTTGTCTTGAAAAGGAAAAATGTATTATTAAAATGGAAAAAATAAAGGCATTTCAGAGGAGTATTGTTGATATGCCACCTTGGAAGCTGGGGCACATGCCGCTATGTGATTGCACTGACAATCCCGATGCGTGGGATTATTTTACCGGACGACCGATATTGAAATATCAGGAAGGAAAAACTGCCAAGGAGCTGTTTGACAATGGTGAGCAAGATGAAAGCATTAGTTATATGATTGAAAAGATCCCTCAGTTTATTGAATGTGGTCAGTTGGAGGAGGCGGACGCATTTAGTAATTGCTTGGCAGGTATTTTCTTGGATTATTCTAATAAACTAAATGCAATTGGACGAAACGAAATAGGTTATAGGTATATAGTTGAAGGAAAGAGATATTATGAGAAATGTCTGGAATTAGAGTGTCAATTAGGAAGAATTGATTATATGGCGGGGACGCTGGGAAGTTTGGCGCGGATAAATAGTTTTGAAGGGTCGGACGATATGCTTTATAGAGGTTTATTCCAAGCAGAGCTGTCATTATGTATTTGTGAAGATCCCAAAGATTGTTGGGAAGTTATTTTAGCATTAGACGCGGCATGTAACATTAACCTGCAGATGGGAAAAAAAGATACGGCGAGGGAATACTGCGAAAGATATTGCAATATAACCAAAGAGTTTCCCAAGCTTGCATCACCTGTGAACGTTGCACGTATGAATGATTTACTAAATAGTTTATAACACGGCATTTAATTGCCGTCTCATATTTAATTTTGAGACAATGGATGTTATGATATATATGCAGGTGGTGGAAGATGAAAAAAACATATAAATTACAGATTAAAGAGACAAGCGACACAGAAGTGACCATAAAAAGGCTGGGAGAATTACTTTTGAAATCAGGAATATTACTGGAATATGATTCAGCAAGTGGAAGTCTCAAATTTAATTATGAGACTGACGAGATAATAAAAAAGCAGACCCGGTATGCCGGACGAAAACGAAAGAATGATGAATTGCATATGACAGTAGGTGAAGTAAAAAAACTGATTCAGGAGAAAAGACCGGAAGAAATCTATGGAATGCTTGAAATCTCCAGAGCAACATATTACAGAAGATTATCACAGATGAAAAAGAAGAGTGATTTTGAATGGTTTTTAGAATAAAAAAGGGAATCGTAATGATTCCCTCATTCTGTGCCTACATTTCTCTTTTAACATGGATATATTTTGTTTCATATAGCTCTGTCAGGGCAGTTTCAATGCCTTCGGGGACATGCTCCAGTCTTTCGTGCAGCCAGTCATAAATTGCTGCCCAGCAGTCGGAGTGTGAATATTTACTACCCAACAAACGGAAAAAGAATTTTGAATGGAAAGAGCAAAAATCGTAGGTCAGATTGTTTGTTTTGAGAAATTCGTCTGCTCTTTTGATTAAAATGCTATCTGCAATAGGCGTTTTTTTCATGGTTTCCTCCTTAAATGCAAGGGCTGCTGACTTAATTGCCAGCAGCCTTCAATGTTTTTTTATATGTTATAGAAGAGAGGAAGTACTTTCCTCTAGCAGCGTAATTACATCGAGCAGCGTTCCTTGATTTCAGCCATCTTTGCATCTGATAGTCTGGAATCACCTCGGACGCGTGAATATGCAAGATAACCGTTCATCCGGTCAATTTTTGTAAGATTCCGGCTTCCGCAGACAGGGCATATATCCATATCAAGTTCTTCATATCCGCAGTCATCACAGTAAGATAAAGACATATTAACGCCCTCATAAAGCCCTAATGCCATGGCGCGCCGTATAAGTGTCTTGATAGCATTTGTGTTGTAGTCCAGTGGATATCTGACATATTGGATCTTACCGCCATTAAAGAGTTCCCAAAAACGGTATTCCATATCCTGTTTTTCGCTAGGAGTAATGGCTTCTTTTACATGGCAGTGAAAGCTGTTAGAAACATAGTCCCTGTCAGAGACACCTTCAATAATGCCATATTTATCCCGGAACTGTTTTACTTGGAGTCCGCAGAGATTTTCGGCGGGTGTACCGTATATAGCGTATAGGCGACCGTCTTCTTCTTTAAATTCGTTAACCCTTCTGTTGATATATTCCATAATTTCAAGGGCAAATCCGCCGTCTTCGGCAATAGATTTATTGTTATACAGCATTTGAGTCTCATTAAGGGCAGTAATGCCAAAAGAAGCAGTCGCTGAGTCAAGTACGGGAGCGATTTTGTCGCTATAGGAGAGATGACCACCATAAAAACCGCCTTCACAGAAACCAAGAGGGTTAATGGATGCTCTCATTTCCCCAAGATAATCATAAGTCCGAAGATGGAGTTTTCTGATCATGTTCAGGTAAAAATCCAATACCTCATAGAAATCTAAAGATTTGTTTCTTGACTTTGCAAGGATCATAGGAAGGTTAAGCGATACAACGCCGATATTAAACCGCCCCACGAAGACAGGAGTATCAAAATCATCGGCTTTCTTGGTTCCGCCTTTTTTCCAGAATGGAGAAAGAAAAGCGCGGCAGCCCATCGGTGAAATTACCTTTCCATACTGTTTGTACATGCCTGCAATGTAACCTTTGCCACTCATAGAGAGCCAGTCCGGGTACATACTTTTGGAAGAGCAGTAAACACCGGCATTAAATACATCTTCCAGCTCATTTCCTGTGCCATGCAGTTTCTCATCATAGAGAAATACCAGTTTTGGAAACAGAACGGGTTTTTTGTGTCCGCTCCTGCCTTCGCCAGCAGCGCGAACTCTTAAAATAGCAATAGAGATCATTCTTTCGAATTTACCGGTACCAAGACCGAAGGTTAGGGTGGTAAAGGGATAATCGCCACGGCTGCTTGCAACAGTGTTAAATTTATATTCCCAGCCCTGTATAACCTGTTCAGCTTCTTTTGTTACATCCTGCCATGCAAGATCCTCTGCCGAATTTTGGTCCATTCCACATATTCTGACGTATTTGTTAATGTACTTACAGTATGATTTTTCCGCATAGGGAGCCAGAATCTTATCTACTTCCGGGACTGTGAATCCGCCATAGATCTGGCTTGCCGCACTTAAAACGATATCGCCGATTACGTCACCGGCAACATCCAGAGTCTTAGGCTCATTGTACCAAATATTTCCCATTTCAAATCCGCCGGTAAGAACTGCTTCCATGTCAAATAAGCAGCAGTTTAAGGTGTCCCTTCTCGCAGACATGTCATGGATATAGATATATCCGTCATTTATAGCTTCTAATTCATCTACAGTCAGGAAGAACTTTTTGTAAAGTTCTTTATTAAACTGATTGAAAATAAGGCATCTTTTTGTAGATACCAGAGAGGAGTCTGCGTTAGCGTTTTCTTTATCACCACGGAACATGATTGCATTTGCTATGGAATATACATCGTTTACCATGGCAGCAAAATCCTGTTTATAATTACGGTAGTCCATATAGGATTTTGCGACTTTTGGAGAGAGGGTATTCAGTGCTGCTTCGACATAATTGTGTATGATGGAAATTGGTATCTCTTTTTTTCCAGAAAGACGTATTCTATCTTCGACAAAATTTACGATTGCCAGTGCCTCTGTTTCTGAAAGTTCATAACATGCTCTTTCCGCTGACTTTGTTATTGCTTTTATAATTTTCTCTGGCGTATAAGTCTGTTTATATCCTGATTTTTTTAGGATTACTATATTATTCATATAAATCGTTCCTTTCTATGATCATGTTCGCTTTAAGTGATTTCTGTACATCAATGATCCGCTGGTTAGAAGATCCGCGCCATCGGGCAGGTTTATTTGCTGCAATGTCTTTTTCTCTTGTTCCCAGTGTAAACCGTCCATCTACGATGGTGTCAGTTTGATTAATCCATGGTAAAGAAAAACATTCGTGATTGTTTGTGCTTGTGAATACAAACTGTTTGTCCTGTATTTTCGCGCGGTATCCGGTATAAATCCAGATATTCTTATCTGGAAAGATATTTTTAGCCTTTATGGATAATTCCCCGATTCCGTCCCTGTTTGTAGGATGCAGGGGATCTCCACCAGAAAAGGTTGCCCCTTCTGTCCAAGGTTTTGAAAGCCATTCAAAAAATTCCCCTTCTTCCCAAGGAGTGAACTCAATTCCATTATTGGAATCCCATGTCTGAGGATTGTGACATCCGGCACAGTGGTGTGAGCATCCGGATACCCATAGTACAACTCTTAATCCTGTGCCGTTTTTCATATCATCGTGAGTGATGTCATGAATCCGAAATTTATTCATACACATATCGGTCGCCTTCTTTCGTTAAGATTGTCAATACTGACTGATCAACAATTTTAAATTCGTATTGTTTTTCAGCCATTGCCATATTCTTGTATCTGCGAAAAGGATAATCGCAGCAATCAGCAGGATTGCTCATTCTCCAGACGTCAGCACCTACAAATACCTTTCCGTTCGCAAACATGATACCAGTTGTACTGATACCGTTATTGCGGTCTGTGCAGATATAACAGGTAAATTTTTTTAAAGCTGATTGGGGTCTTGAATCCTTTTTAGCTGATTCTGGAATTTGGCTGATATAAATAGGATTACGCCATGATTTAGGGGTTTGTTTCATCGTTTACCTCCTTTTTTCTTTTTTATTTAAACTGCTTATAGCGGATTATTTAGGGTATTAAAATATAAAAAAGCAGGGAAACGGATTTCCCTGCTAAATTATATAAAGTTAAATTAAAATTATATATGTATATTATACAGACAATAAAATGAAAATGCAACTGAATATTATTACCAGTTCACAACAGAATTAATCAGACAATATTGCTCGTTAGATGTAAGGCGCGTATAGATCCGGGTAGTGTTGATAGAGGAGTGCCCCATAATATCCGCGAGAGCAATGATTTCTTTTGGTTTGCGCTTTAAGAAGTTGAGGGCATAACGATGTCTGAAACTGTGTGGATGGACGACATCCGGATTAATACCATATTTTGTTGCATATCTGCGCAGCATAGATTCGATGCCACGAATGGAGATGGTAACGCCGTTTTTATTTAAAAATACGGGTCCGGATGATCGCCCTTCGTCTTTTAGCCAGCCCATGAGTTCGTCCCGGAGCTGTTCGGGAAAGTAAATTCTTCTCATTTTTCCACCTTTGCAGATCATTTCAGCATACCCAAATTCAACATCTTCGACTTGAAAACGAACTGCTTCGCCTATTCGTGCACCAGTGCATACAAGAGTTCTCACCAGCATATAATAGTTTATTTTATTGTTTTCTTGTAATCTTTTTTCAAATTTATGTAATTCGGCATTGCTTATGACGTTGTCGAGATAGTAGCAGTTTTGAAGTTTGATAGTCTTTAAAGACAGACTTTTTTTGTTGCTAAATTCTAAAAATTTGTTTATTGCGTGTATTCTTGCGTTTGCAGTATTTGGCTTATAGTTTTCGATTAACTCTTTTTTGTATTGTTTTAGCTTTGTTTTTGTGATAACACCATTGTATTTTGTCATGTAATATTGGGCGGCGTATAGATATACGGTTATGGTATTTTCTGATAGTTCGGATTGACTTAGCCATTTTTCATAATCTTTTAGTATTGTGGATATGTCCTTCATAGATGTTGCCCTCCTTTTATATAAATAAAAATGTATTAGAAGTATAACATTTTTCTAGTATTACGATTACCCCTTATTGACATAATCAGGCTTATTACAATAGAGGATATGCACAAGGTTATATTGATGGCGTACATTATACGACTACGCAGGCGAACATCAGTTATGTTTATCATAAGCATAGTGGTAATGCAACCTCTGGCGGCGGATGTTATACAATACCTTATACAATTCCCGGATTTTCTATAGGAGCATATGCCCAAATGACTGAGGGAATAGATCACCCGAATGTATTTTGTAAAGCATGTAAAAATTATTTGACTAATTTCAGATATGAGCATTTTGGTAGTAAAGCCGAATTACAGGAATGGCTAGATAATTTTCACCATTATGATTGCCCAAAAGGTACGCCAACGCAAAAAGGCTGGTCATTGGGCTGTAGAAAAACAGAAAGAACAATAGAATCTGCGACTATCCATTTTAATTAAGTGAAAACATTCTCGTATGTTTTATAAGCACTATCTATTTTCTAATAATCAGGCTTATTACAATAAAGG